>Ga0209164_1000187_pt1 | contig 197500 bp, 170 predicted proteins | sample MTBNYHSulfiMetaG_FD_187458 | JGI IMG/M metagenome (GOLD analysis project Ga0209164, IMG submission 187458) | Enrichment culture microbial communities from rom New York Harbor, USA that are MTBE-degrading - MTBE-NYH (New York Harbor Sulfidogenic)... | ecosystem: Environmental > Aquatic > Marine...
TAACCGAGAGAGCGACCGGGCCGCCATAGCCGGGGGGATTTGATGGTCCCCCCGGCATGTCGCCCCTATACCGTGCTAAAAACGTTTTTCTTTCGGTAAAGTGTCCGGGAAGATCTTAACTAATTCAATTTAGCTATTTGTGGAAAAGGAATTCAAGAACGGCGTATGAGGTGACTGGAAAGGATGATTTAAAAAATATGGTCTTATCAAATGGTTGATCTGACCTTTGAGGTCAGCATCGGGTGTGCCTGATTGTGCCCAAATTGTGCCCGCCAGGGTCAAAAATGTTCAAACAGAAACGAACACCACCAAAAGAGGCAGTGGAATTGTCAATGATTTATATTTGTTGATGGTTATGAAAATTTGTACGTTTGATCGGGAGGACTGAAAATCCCCGTGTCGGCAGTTCGATTCTGTCCCTCGGCACCATAACTATCAAGGGCTTACAGATCTTAACCTGTAAGCCCTTGCTGTTTGTGGGTATTCATTCCCCCAACATTCCCCCAAATAATTCAAAAGTCCCCTTCCCTATATAATCCTGTTATCAAATTCATCCAGCAGTGGTTTTTTTATTGATATCCCCAAATATAAACCCTGCTTCAATAAAATCTGTGACTATGGAATCAAGAATATCTGCGCTTGAATTTACCTCTGGAAGGAAATACCTTTGCCTTCCATCATTCAAAAGATCATATAAACTGAAATTCTCCGTCCATGCAAACAGGCGTTCAGCTTTCCAGCGGCGGCGATACCGCCGAAGAGTTCGTCGATCCTGAGTCGGCGGCCTTTTTCGCTTTCGCCTGTGAGGCGCTATCAGCTCAATTTGACGTTCTTCATAGAGCTGGGCATCAAAGGCCATCGCTGTCATAAGCCTTATCGCCGATCAGGCCATCAGGTGCATACTGGGTAAAGCGGCTGTCGATGGTTGCTTCAACTCATGTCACTTCATGGGGCGAAGCGCTTTCAACGTGAGCGGGAACAGGAAAACCAGCAGCGTCTGCGATGGCCATGATCCTGGTGCCTTTGCCGCGCTTTGTCTTGCCGACAGCAAGATTCCTTTTTTGCCGGCACAAAGGTCCCGTCTATAAAGGCTCCGGTGATGTCAATCTTGCCTCGTTCAGCCAGGTCTTGTGCCGGCGCCATCGTAATTGGGCGGCCCCCCCTATCGCACCCATTGCTGGAAGCGCCCGTGGCACGTCTGGTGTGGTGGATACCTTGATGGGTGCCGAAGCCGTAATTACGGGCGCTATCCGCTTCCATTGCTCGTTGGTCATTTCCATCCTGATTTCATTGCATATTCAGGATGATGTGTCTAGATATATTTATGTGCCCATTTAAATTATTTTGAGATGGCTTCTAATCCGACATACCGAGGTCGGCCAATTTTTGTGCAAGGGGCGTCCCGGTCTTCGGATCCCATCCCCGTTCGTCATAGTATGCCTGCACCAATCCTTGAAAATGGTTCTTGTCCAAAGGCTTTAAACGCTTGGTTCCAACCGATATGGGTTCCTTGAAAAAACGCTCCGGGCAGGTATCATCCAAATGGGAGGCCCCCTCTCTGAGATTGAAGGACCGCCGAAGGTCCCACATGTTCTCGGCCGCGGCAAGCAGATCATCCCTCGTGGTTTCCAGGCCCGTCACCGCGGAATACACGTCTGCCCAAAGGTCCAGGGACAACCGTTGGTATGGCGGGAACATGCAGATTCCGAGAATCTCGAGAACGGAAGTCACGTCTTCGGTCCACTTGTTTAACCGCCCCACATTATAGCCGGTTTCCTGGACGATCCGGTCGATCGCATCCGGGGGCAGACCGATCCGCGTACAGTAACGGCGGATCTGATCCGGCGTCCGCTCGACCATGGCCACGCTTACATTGGATGAGTCTCCCCGAACGTTGGTGAACTGGGAAAAAACCTCCGTGGATTCCAAGCGGACACGGGGATCGTACAACACCCCGAGACCTTTGGTATGCATGGCATAAGGCGCCGTTTCCAGCCCCAATGTTTTCGCGGCCGAATCCAAACCCTCGGCGAGAACAGCGCCCAAGTCTTGCCGATGCGCAATCTTTCGCGTTAATTCCCGGACTGCCTCGCCGTCACCCCAGTGAAGCGATTGACCACCGGTTTCCTTGTCCGTGATCAGTCCTCGATCGTAGAGCTCAAGAGCAAAAGAAATCAAGCCACCGACGCTCATGAAATCCAGACCCATGCGAGCCGACGTTTCAGCGCAACGGATGGCTTCCTTCCATCCATCCACCAGACAGAAGTTGGCAAAACTCTGAATGACGGAGTTCATGCAGGACACGGTGAGTCGCGTCCGGGGTTCTCCATTGCCACCGAAATTCAAATGGTGTTTGCACCCCACCGGGCAGGCTTGACAGGCCACATCGCCTTCTTTGCAGTTTTCCATGAAATCATCCAACGGCATTCGGTTAATCAGGTCCTCATCAAAGGCGATCTGATAATTTTTGGCGGCATACAAACCCAATCGACTGAAGATTTCATAACTGATGAGCGTACCGTACTTGCGCCAATTCAGCAGATTCGGATCTGCGCGAAGCGCTCGATAGATATTCTTTACGCCTCTCAGGAAGCGATTTCGGTCCGCTACAGCAACACCTCCCGAGCCATGGATCGCCAGTGCCTTCAGATTCTTGGAACCCATTACTGCGCCGACACCGGTTCGGGCGAATGTTGCGTATTTATTTGTAATCATAGATGAATCTTTGACCCGATGCTCACCGGCAGGACCGATACAGGTAACGTGAAACCGTTCTCCCAGGCGCTGCCAAACCCGATCCGTGGTTTCAAACGTGTCCAGTCCCCAAAGCCCATCCGCTTCCAGGAAAGAAACCCTGTTATCCTCGATTTTCAACAGCGTGGGCGTCTTCGCACAACCACTGATCACCAGGTGATCGAAACCCGCAAACTTGAGCATTCCGAACAGACCGTGCCCGGAAATACCGATGAATTTCCGATGGGGGGAGCGGGTGGTGAAGTTTCCCTTGCCCGACCCGGGAACCATCGTGCCGACCAGCGGTCCCAGGCCGAAAATCATTTTGTTTTCAGGGGAGAACGGGTCGCCCAACCGCTCCAGTTCCTTGTACGCCAGCGCCATATTAATTCCCGCCCCGCCTCGAAAATTCCGGATCAGCTCGATCGGCAACGTCTGGATTTCCGATGTCTTGCGGGTCAAATCAATTCTCAAAACATTTCCCGTATAGCCACCGAGAATATGCATAATTACCTCCTTTAAACTTTTTCCAGAACGCCGTATTCGCAATAGGACACGCACACCCCGCACTGGACACACCCGGGAAGGATTTCCACGTCAAATCGGTTGGACCAGTCTATTCGAAAGGGCCGAATGAACGCTTTGGAAGGTTGAAATTGCTTTTCCGGCGATTGGAAAAACGAACATACAAGCTGGCAAAGTAGGCATCCGGAACAATTCTCCGGATGAGCGACCCTGGTCTGTTTCATGGCATCCATCCCCTTTCGTGTTATTTGAAATGATCTGAGCTGTTCCTCTCCTTCGAACCGCTTTCAGTTGCGCTCTTGTCTCTATTTCCGTGCTTGATGACCTGCAACCTTCAACCCATTTCACTTCATGGGGCGAAGTGCTTTCAACGTGAGCGGCAACAGGAAAACCAGCAGCGTCTGCGATGGCCATGATCCTGGTGCCTTTGCCGCGCTTTGTCTTGCCGACAGCAAGACCCCTTTTTTTTCCGGCACAAAAGGTCCCGTCCCGTCTACAAAGGCTTCGGTGATGTCGATCTTGCCTCGTTCAGCCAGGTCTTGTGGCCGGCTTCATGATAGTAGTTGCAGGGGGTACATTGCTTGCATAACACTCTAAAATTTCATATATCTTGAAAGTGCCTTTTTTTAGCATAAAAAGCAAATTAAAATTCAAGGACATCAAAATGGAAAATTTGTATCCATGTATTTTAATGGCGATGGGATGGCGGTTCTCTTATATTGACAGGCTTAGCTCTTTAGCCGATATCGAACAATCTTTTCTTGGATTTGATTTGGTATGGATTGGGACGCGGGTTTCGGAGCAGTAGGTTCAAAAATCGGCGTGACGGGCGCCACGCAAGGCTTAGCGCGACTGAATAGAATTCAGCGTGTACCTACGATTTTGATGAGAATTTTTGGGGTTATTCTATTGCGATAATTGATTTTGGCGCAGATATATCCAATTTATTGAGGATGCTGTTGACGTCCGGCTGAATCTCGTTGCGCTTAAGGAGGCTGCGATCCGGCGTCTGGAATTCGGTAATCTGAAACCTTTCAGGTGCATGGCGGATGCGGCCCCAGGATCCGCCGCATGCAAGCTCTGCAACGCGCTCGATCAGCAGGGCCAGGACACAGATTTTCAAATGGGTTTCAATCCTTCGAGGCAGCCAGTGGTACATGGGGCACATTTTGATCTGTGCTAGCTTGAGGGATCGAAAGCGCCGATGCTTTTCCTGTCATTTGGCCTCGTTGGTGTTGTAACAGGAAATATATCACATCCCGCTTGACTTCGGCGACACTACCTGAGGGGTCCATACGCCGCTTTTGGATCTGCCGTATTTTCAGACGGCTGCATCAGACGCATCCGTGCCTTCATCTTCCTGATCGATTGAGAAGGATGCGGTGGTGGTGTCATAAAAGATGAGATCCACCTTGAGATTGAAGAGATGGCATTGATGTTATCTCCGAGTACCCCGAACAGTCTGTTTCGATCCATCCGATGTTCTTGTTTCAAGTGTCCGATTCCCGGCTCGATCACAGCCCTTCGCCTCATTCATTTCCAAAGTATACGGGCTGTATTCCCCCGCCTCCTTTTGTCGATATGGACCTGAACTTCACCAATAGACTTGACTGACCGTCACCGTGTCGTACTGTTATTAAATAAGGATAGAAATCAACTGAATTCACTGCGAAAACCGCATGCGACTGTTACACATTCAATATCCCGGCCTGTTCCTGTTTTTAAGCGACGGCTTCCTTCCAATGACGCCAAACCCTGACCTAAAAAATATGAGGCCTTACATAAAAACCAATGAGTCAAGGATGGTGCAGAAATGCTTATGATCTATGAAAAAGATATCGTCGTGGATGCCGTCGCAGAAAACGACGATCGACCGCACCTCGGTATTGGCGCTTCTTGTCCTTTGCCCTCCGGGTGGTTATCGCAACCTCGGGCGGCGTCCGATAGAAACGATCGATTTGGGAAAACCGAGCGGGAAATGATCAAAGCAAAAGCAGCTTACTGGCAGGAACAGTTTGCAATTTCATGTAACTAAAAAGGAAGAGAATAATGTTAAACAAGATCATTCAAGATCGCGCTTCTGGTGCCATCATGGGGGCCTTCATAGGCGATGCCCTGGCCCTCGGTCCCCACTGGTATTACGATCTTGGTGAACTTCGCCGAGACTACGGCGATTGGATCGATAACTATACCGATCCTAAACCAGGACGATACCACTACGGGCTCAAAGCAGGTCAATTGTCTCAGGCAGGTTTTATCCTATCGCTCATGCTGCGGTCTCTCGTTGATTGCGGAGGATATGATGAAGCGGACTTTTGCCGTCGAATGGATGAAGAGCTCTTTCCGCTTCTCGACGGAACACCGATAAGCGGGCCGGGACGATACACCAGCCAATCAATCCGGGAGACATGGAGGCGTCGCGTGCTGCAGAACCTGCCCTGGGGGCAAACCGGAGGCCACGCGGACACCACCGAAGCAATCGAACGCACAATTGCCCTGTCCGTTCGCTATGCGCTGCAACCCGCTCAGCTCGCCTCTACCGTTGCTGCTAATACCATCCTTACCCAGACAGATGATACCGTGGTCTCGATGACTGTCGCTTTTTGTGCGGTATTGAGTCTTCTGGTCCAGGGACATACACTCGACACGGAATTGTCGGCTAAACTCATGGCATTGGTAAAACGCGGAGAATTGCCCTTTCACGCCGTTACCCGGGATAACCTCAAACCGCCACGCGCCGGTGATCCAGATCCACCCCGTGCTGGCCGCTTCGCCTCACCAGACGCCCTGCTTTCGCCTTCCTATATGGCCGCAGCTGCAGCAGATCCGGAAATCCAAATAGAGCCCGCGTGGAAAGTATCAATTGTTTATGGCATGCCTTGCGCCATTTACCATCAGCTTCCTGCCGCCTACTACCTCGCTGCAAGATTCCACAACGATTTCGAGTCAGCCGTACTCCATGCTGTTAACGGGGGCGGACAAAATCAGGCTCGTGCCATTCTTACCGGCGCTCTCGCCGGTGCACAAAACGGCTTTTCGGGCATCCCTCAACGCTTCCTTGATGGACTCGAAGAAGGGGCTGCACTTAGCGAACTGACCGTAGATCTTGCTTCAAAGGTCGGAAGCCCATGACAATTCCCGGCGATAAACATCAACAACGTCATCAACCCAGCTTTCATATGTTTTCATGCCCAAATCCTGACGCTTGACCAGGTGTGTAGGCCCGGCATATTTTACCTTGATTTTTAGGGAAGAACGCGTCTAGATCGTCCGGAATTGAACGTTAGGGAAGACGCAGGTGATCTTCGCGCCAGAGGTTCTTGATTGTCGAAACGGTTAACAAGGACAGCTTCCCGACATTACCTCTCTGGAAACGGCCGAAAGCGAGATCTACAGTATCATGGAAAAGGAGGCGTTTACGATGTTTCAAAACAGATGGATATGCCGATCGATTCTATTGCTATGGATGAGTTTGTTTTTAGCAACCTCGAACGGTTGCCTCATCGTCGGCGACACGACGGAGCCCCATTGGGATGACGTGCATCAGCCCCCGTCGCACAGCGGCCCCCCTCCGCATGCGCCCGCTCACGGCTATCGCGCAAAGCACCATTACCGATATTACCCCGACGCCTATGTGTATTATGATACTGCGAGACACCGCTATTTCTACAACGATAAAGGGGGATGGCGCATGTCCGTTTCTCTGCCGGGATTTATCCGATTGGGATCCTCCTATGTAACCCTCGAGTTGGACACCGATAAACCATACCGATATTATCATGAACACAAGGCGAAATACCCTCCCGGAAAAATGAAAAACAAGAATAAGAATAAAAATAAAAAATAGTGATTCATGTTGCCGCATAAAAAGGGCATACCGGCAAGATCGACATCCGGCACTGAATTTTCTTTCCGGCATGATCACCCGACCGTTTACGCTGGTCGACACTATTGCAAGAGATCAAGACCCATGAACACAACCAAATGCAAGCTGTTCGAAGTATGCGGATTGAACGCCGATGCCGACCCTGAGGCAGGATTGTGCATTTTGCACTCCAAGGATCCCGGCAAGGATAAGAACGCTTTTGCCAAGGCTCTGGAGCGGCATCAGAAGGAAAAAGGGGATCGTTTCTCCTGGATCGTTTTCCCCTGGGCAGTCGACTTGAGTGGCGCCGTCTTTGCCGGGGTGGCCGACTTCACAGGGGCCGTCTTCGCCGGAGCGGTGAAGTTTATCGGCGTCACTTTTGGCGGGGCGGCCGTCTTCAGCGGGGCCGCCTTCTCCGATGCGGTGGAGTTCGAAAGAGCCCAATTCACCAAAGAAGCCGACTTCAGATGGGCAAGGTTCAGCGGGAAGGTCGGGTTCAAATGCGCCACATTTTCCGAAAGCCCCGACTTCAGCAGAACCGTCTTCCTGAAAGGAGGGCTTTTTCAGGGGGTCGATCTGAAAAACGCGAATTTCGAACAGGCCGTTTTGAAAGGCATATATTTTACGGAAAGCCATCTCGGCGGCGCAAATTTTGAGGCCGCCATCGTTGACGGCGAGACGCTGATATGGGATTCCACTATCAATCAGGATACGGACTTCACCGGTGTGGGCCTGGATTCGGCGAGGATCGAGCCTTCGCTGAAGGAAAGCTTGAAGGCCAACATCCGACGACGGCAATGGCAAAGCTGGTACGATGAGGCCGATTATCGGCAGAAACTCATCAATTGTCTACTCATCAAACCATTTTGGATGTTATCGGATTATGGGAGCTCAACGAAGCGGATCGCTCAATGGTTTTGGTGGCTTGCAATCGGATTTGCCTTTGTTTACTGGTTTTACGGCATCCTTGACCAGTTCTTTTTCTATTACGACATCACCGCTACCAGTGATTTTGCACGAATCGCTCATGCTCTCCAATCCCTCGAATATTCTGACTTCTTGAATATCCTGAAGGGTGGGCATGGGGTCAATCCAGGCTTCATCGACAATCTTTTCGGAGAAATGACGGCCGACGGCTACGTCAGCCACGATCCCTGGATGGTGCCCATTCGCGCCTTGTCCTTTTCCATCGTCGTGATGACCCCCCTGGAATTTGGCAACATGCATGTCAATCCCGGAAGCGTCGTGGGACATGTCCTTCTTTTGCTTCAGGTACTTATTAGCTATGTTTTGCTGTGTGCTATAGTAACCCGGTTCTCGGTATTGTTCAACGGCGCCGGACCGGTACCGCCGGTCACGAAAAAATGAGCGGCTTCAACGCCGCCATTGAGCGGTAAAGGATGACACCGAATACAATGATGTTGCCTCGTTGGACCTCGATTCTTCTGCTGGCGCTCCTGCTGGCTCTGACAGCCGGAAGTGCGGGATTATACCGCGCCCAGAACGAGGCTGTGCGGAAAAAGATTGCGGAGGATCTGGTCGCCGTCGCGCGACTCAAGGGAGATCAGATCGCCGCATGGCGCAGAGACCAGTTGGAAGACGGCGCCACCTTGCGGGACCACGGTTATATTCGCCAAAGCGTGGTGCGTTTCACCGCCGATCCCAACGAGGACAACGCCAGGGATCTTCGCGAGCGCCTTGGCATTCTGGCGAAACAGCACGATTACACCGACATTTTGTTGGTGGCCCCGAACGGGAAGATGCTGTTGAGCCTGAGCGGCAACACTTATCCCCACGGCGTATATGCACCGACCCTTTTCAGCGCCATCAGGGAGAGAATCCCGGTTCTCATGGATATTCACACCGACCCCCAAGGTCGAACACCCCACATCTCGGTGGTAACGCCGCTTTTCGCAGGTGCCGAGCATGCGCCGACGGTCCTCGGAGCGATCATCCTGGTCAGCAACGCCCCCCGATTCCTCTATCCCCTGATCCAATCCTGGCCCACGAGCAGCAAGACCGCCGAAACCCTGCTGGTCCGGCGAGACGGAGAGCACATCCTCTTCCTCAACGATCTGCGTCATCAGCCGGACACGGCGCTCAAGCTGCGCATTCCCTTGACCCGAACTGACGTCCCCGCGGTCATGGCGGTGCTCGGTCGGAAAGGCTTCGTTCGCGGCAGAGACTACCGGGGGGTAGAGGTGGTCTCGGTCATCCGCCCTATACCTGACTCACCCTGGTTCCTGGTGACCAAGGTGGACAAGACGGAGGTCTATGCCGAGTGGCGCCGGCAATCCGTCCTCATATGGGCGCTCCTTGCAGGAGCAACGGTGCTCATCGGGGCCGTCGCGCTGCTCGTGCTTCAGCGGGAAAGAAAGATCCACTTTCAAACGCTTTATCTTTCCGAGGCAGCCCTCCGCAACAGCCTCGAACGTTACGGCATCACATTGAAATCCATCGGGGACGCCGTCATCGTCACCGACACCCGGGGCATGGTGGAGTTGATCAACCCAGCGGCCGAGGCTCTCACCGGCTGGGGAGATGTCGAGGCCCACGGAAAACCGCTGGACGAAGTCTTTCGGATCGTCAACGAGGAGACGGGAAAAACATTGGAAAGTCCAGTGGCTGAAGTGCTGAGGAAGGGCACCGTGGTGGGTCTGGCCCACCACACCCTGCTTATCGCAAGGGACGGCACACGGCGGCCCATCGCCGACTCGGGCGCGCCCATCCGCGACGCGAACGACGAGATCACCGGCGTGGTACTGGTTTTCAGGGATCAGACCGAGGAGCGTCGTGCCCAGTGGCTCACCGAAACCCGATCGGCCCTGATCGAATATGCCGTCACCCACACGCTGGACGAGGTGACGACCCGGGCGCTGGATATCATTACCCAACGGGTCGACAGCCCCGTCGGATTCCTTCGTTTTGTGGAACTTGATCCCGACACCCCATCTCTCGGGCTGGAGTCAGGCCCAGCACTGATTGAATTCCGCCGACCCGGGAAAAAAAGACCACGATTCTCCCTCGAACAGACCGGCGCTCTGGCGGAATGTATTCGACAGAAAAAACCGATCATTCGCAATAGCGACATCTCACTGATACGGCGACAAGTGTCGAGCGACGGCGATATCCGGCGGTATCGCGAACTGGTGGTTCCCGTGATACACAAGGACCAGACGGTCGCCGTCCTTGGGGTGAGCGGTAAACCGGACAATTATACCGACAAGGAGGCGGCCGAGCTCGCTTCCCTTTCGGACATGATCTGGGAAATCGCCTCACGCAAACGTACCGAGGCGGCTCGGCAAGAGGCCGAGCAGCGCTACCGGCGACTTTTTGAATCCGCCGGGGACGGCATTCTGGTTCTGAACGCCGGCACAGGTAGAGTGCTGGATGCCAACCCGTCGTTGTTGCGGATGGTAGACATGCCCCATGAGATGATCGTGGGAAAGGATTTCAAAAAGACCGGTCTCTTCACCCGAATCGCTCTGTTCGAGAATGCTTTTGAAACCCTGCAGGAAAAAAATGTTTTCCACTGTGACGATGCAGCATTGAAAACCGCCGACGGACGAATCGTCGAGACTGAATTTGTCGGCACCAGTTATCGGGTGGATCACGTCAGGATTATACAATTCAACATCCGCGACATTACTCGACGCAAGCAAGCCGAAATCGAGCGTGAACGGCTTTTTTCAGCCATCGAACAGGCCGGCGAGACGATCGTCATGACCGATCCCGATGGGATCATCCAGTACGTCAATCCGGCATTCGAACAGGTAACGGGATATACCCGCCGGGAAGCCGTCGGGCAAACCCCTTGCGCACTCGAGAACAAACGCCATGATGACGCTTACTATCGAATTTTACGGGAAACCTTGACAATCGGCCGCGTTTTTCAGGGACGCATGATCAACCAACGCAAGGACGGGACTCTCTTGACTCAGGAGGTGACCATCGCTCCGGTTCGTGACACCGCGGGTCGCACCGTCAACTATGTGGGGGTGGCCCACGACATTACTGAAAATCTGGCCATGGCGGCCCAACTGCAGCAGTCCCAAAAGCTGGAGTCGGTGGGTCGCTTGGCCGGAGGCGTGGCCCATGACTACAACAACATGCTCGGCGTCATTCTCGGCTATACGGAACTGGCCCTTGAGAAGGTCGCCTCGTCCGATCCCCTGCACGACGATCTCATGGAAATTTTTGACGCCGCCAGACGCTCCTCCGAAATCACCCGACAATTGCTGGCCTTCGCGCGCCGCCAAGCCGTCAGCCCGAGAGTGCTCGACGTGAATGAAACCGTTGAAGGCATGCTCAAGATGCTGCGACGCCTGATCGGCGAAGACATCGATCTGAGATGGTTTTCGAAACACCGATCATGGCCCGTGAAAATAGATCCATCACAAATTGAACAGATTCTGGCCAATCTCTGCCTCAACGCCCGGGATGCCATTTCAGGTGTGGGCAAGGTGATTATCGAAACGGAAAATATCACCTTCGACGAAGCCTATTGTGCCCATCACCCCGATTGCATACCCGGAGAATATGTATTGCTGGCCGCAAGCGACGACGGCTGCGGTATGGACAAGGAAACCCTTGCAAACATATTTGAACCGTTTTTCACCACCAAGGACGTCAGACGAGGCACCGGTCTGGGATTGGCCACGGTATATGGTATCGTCAAACAGAACAACGGATTTATCAATGTCTACAGTGAACCCGGTAAGGGAACGACCTTCAAGATCTACCTCCCCCGTCATCAAGGGCCGGCGACGGCGTCTTCCCCTGATCCGCCCGCCGAGATTCCCTTGGGCCGAGGTGAAACGATCCTCCTGGTGGAGGACGAACCGGCTATCCTGAAGGTGGGCGCAATGATGCTGGAGGGGTTGGGTTATCGCGTGCTGACGGCGGACACCCCAACCTCGGCCATGCGCCTGGCTGATGCGCACGTGGACAAAATCGATCTGCTCGTTACTGATGTGGTTATGCCCGAAATGAACGGACGCGATCTGGCGAATCGGCTAAAAGCCCGTTGTCCGGAGATCAACACCCTGTTCATGTCCGGCTACACCGCCAATGTCATCGCCCACAGGGGTGTGCTGGACGTGGGTGTGTATTTCATCCAGAAGCCTTTTTCCAGAAAGGATCTGGGCATCAAGATCAGGGGTATCCTGGATGAGACGTCCCCTCAAGCATCGAGCCAGGGGATAGCGAAATGACCTTCTGGTTCCAAAATCGCCTCCGCCGTGCCCACCCCACCAACCTGCTGATGATGAGCTATTTGGCGGCCATCGCCTTCGGCACCGCCGCCCTGATGATGCCGGGGGCCACAGTGAAGGGTTACATCGGCGTGATCGACGCTCTTTTCACAGCCACGTCCGCGGTTTGCGTGACCGGCTTGATCGTCGTGGATACCGGCACCTATTTCACCCCCTTAGGACAGAGCGTCATCCTCTTTCTGATCCAGATCGGCGGGCTGGGGATCATGACGATCTCCGTGGCGCTGTTTCAGGTGATCGGCAAAAGGGTGGTGTTTCAGCAGCGGATGGCCATGCAGGAGGTTTTTTCCCATACCCCGAGGGAGGATATCTATCATCTGATCCGTTCGGTGCTCTATTTTACCTTTGCGGTCGAAACGGCAGGCGCCATAGTCCTCTTCGTCCACTGGCAGCCGATCTATCCGGTTTCCGAAGCCCTCTGCAAAGCCGTTTTCCATTCCGTTTCCGCTTTCTGCAATGCCGGCTTCTCTCAGTTCAGCAATAACCTCATGGCAGATCAGGCGTCCGTGGTGTTGAATATGACCGTATGTGCGCTCATCATCCTGGGAGGCATCGGATTTCCCGTGGTTTACGAACTTTACCGGCGGGTTGTTCTGCGGGAAAGCGGTAAGGTTTCCATTCAGACCAAAAGCGTGATCGCGGCGAGCCTCGGTCTGATTTTAACGGGCGTCCTGGTGATCCTGATATCCGAACGGAACCTCCTGTCATCGATGGGCTGGCGGAAGGGAATCCTCACTGCGATATTTCAATCCGTCACCTGCCGCACCGCGGGGTTCAATACGGTGGATATCGCCTCGCTCAACACGGCGACGCTGCTGTTCATGATGTTCCTGATGCTGGTGGGAGCCTCTCCGGGATCGTGCGGCGGCGGCATGAAAACAACCACCTTTACCGTGCTGGCGGCCTTTTCGTGGAGCCGCCTGATGCGTTACAAATGCGTCAATCTCTTCGGCAAAACCGTTCCCGAGGATACGGTGACGAAAAGCATTTCAGTTCTGGTATTTTCGTTGGCCGCGATCTGCGTCGCCGTCTTTCTGATCCTTTTCATAGATCCGGATCACGGTGGACGCGTCCAGGGAAATCGCCAATTTTTGAGCTTTCTTTTCGAAACCGTTTCGGCGTTTGGCACCGTCGGCCTGTCCATGGGAATCACCTCGATGTTGACACCGACCGGCAAATTGGTGATTGTCGGACTGATGATCGTGGGCCGTGTGGGCGTTCCCGCGTTCACCTATATCGTCGCCGGCGGGGAGGCCACCAAGGGTGTGCGGTACGCCGAGGAAAACATGATGATCGGATAAGGGAAAGCAAAGGTAAGCATGAAACGATTCGCCGTCATCGGTACGGGGAGCTTCGGCTATTACGTCGCCAAAGCGCTTTACGAAGCTAAAAACGAGGTGATCGCCATTGATCGCAACAAAGAGCGGATTCAGGCCATAGAGCCCCATTGCACCAGCGCCATCGTCCAGAACGTGACCGATATCGAGGCACTCAAGGGGTTGGGGCTTGACGAGATGGACGCCGTCATCGTGAGCACGGGTGCCGACATCAAGCCCAGCATCCTGATCTGCTTCCACCTCAGCCGAATGGGGATCAAACGTATTATTATCAAGGCCGAGGACGATGATCACGGGGAGATCCTAAAACAGCTGGGAGCCACGGAAATCATTCGACCGGGCATGGACATGGCCTATCGTCTGGCCCTCCGCTTGACCTCGCCGAACATCCTTGAATTTCTGCCCCTTGAGGAAGATTATACCATCGTCCAAATCGATCCCCCCCCCTCCTTCATCGGCAAATCGCTCAAGGATCTGGATTTGCGCAAACGTTACGAGATCAACATCATCGCCGTCAAGGAGCTGGCATCGGACCGATTCGTCATGGTGCCCAACGCTGATTTCACGGTCAAGGAAAGCGATGTTCTCATTATTTTGGGAAAAGAAAAGGATTTGAAGGAGATCAAGGAGCTGCATTAACATGATTTCCCTCGGCATCCTCATCGTCGACGACGACGCCAATCTCCGCAAAACCCTCTCTTATTGCCTTTCGGCCGAAGGTCATGACGTCACAGCTGTGAGCAATCCCGCAGACGCCGTCGAGGAGGCCCGAAGACGATCTTTTGATCTGGCATTCGTGGATCTCAGGCTGGGAGGAGAAAACGGCATGGATCTGATTCCCGTCCTGGCATCGGACTCACCCTGGACCCAGATCGTGGTCATTACGGCCCACGCCACCATCGAAAGCGCCGTGGATGCCATGCGGCGCGGTGCCGCTGATTACATCGTCAAGCCCTTCACCCCGGACCAGGTCAGGTTCATCACCCAGCGGATCGGCAGAATTCGGACCCTGCAAACCGAGATCGCGGTGCTCAGGGAAGGCATGCCGCCGCCGGGCCCGGAAAACCGGCTTCACAGCAGAAACGCGGGCATGCAGCGGGTCATCGAAACCGCGAGAAAGGCGGCCGCCTCTGAAGCCATTATCCTGCTTCAGGGAGAGAGCGGCACGGGCAAGTCGGTGTTTGCAAAAGCCATCCACCACTGGAGCCCGAGGGCCGGAAAGCCCATGGCAGTGGTAGCCTGCCCTGCGGTCCCGGCCGATCTTCTTGAAAGCGAGCTGTTCGGGCACGCCAAGGGCGCCTTCACAGGAGCGGTTCGACACCATCCGGGACGCATTGCGGCCTGCGAGGGCGGCACCCTCCTTCTGGACGAGATCGGCGACATGGCCCTTCCGGTACAGGCCAAGCTGCTGCGGTTCATTCAGGAAAAAACCTACGAACGTCTCGGTGAAACCGCCTCGCGAAAAGCGGATGTGCGCATCATCGCCGCCACCAACGTCGATCTTGAAAAACGGGTGGCCGATGGTCGTTTCCGCGAAGACCTGTTCTACCGGATCAACGTCATCCCTTTGAGGATCCCCCCGCTGCGGGAGAGGCCCGAGGATATTCTGCCGCTGGCAATGGATTTTCTTGTCCATCTCTGCCGGGAGAATTTCAAATCCATCCTCGGGTTCACGCAGGAGGCCGAGAAATTTCTTTTGGGCCACGACTGGCCTGGCAATGTCCGTGAACTCCGCAACGCTGTTGAGCGGGCGGTAATCCTCGGCACCGGCAACCGGATCGCCACGACGGATCTGCCCGGCGGCACCGCCACCACCGCAAGCGCTCCCGCCATCGGGGACCGGGTTCCCCTGTCGGTCATCGAAGAACTGCACATCCGACGGGTCATCGCCAACACCGCTTCGCTCCAGGAGGCCTCGGAGGTTCTGGGCATCGACCCTGCAACGCTCTGGCGCAGAAGAAAGGTCTACGGCATCTGACCCGCGGAGGAGGGTCTCGCAGCTGAGACCGTCCGTATTGCATTGTGCAAGACCTCTGCACCCCAGCCTTTCAAATTTCAAGACGACCTTTCCTGAATATTTTGCTAACCCATTGAAATCATTCTGTCCATGTAACTGGTACGGGTATTGCTTCAAACATCTACAATTAATGGCGACCCGATGGAGGATTGCATCCCATGACACTCAAAAAGAAAATTTATATCGGATATGGCGTCGTTTTTGCCCTCATGGGTTTTGTGATCGCCTGGGCCGTCATAAACCTGGTATCCCTGGGCAAGGCAACCGACGCAATCCTGAGCGAAAATTACAGGAGCATTCTCGCCGCCGAGAACATGGTGGATGCCATAGAGCGACAGGACAGCGGCATATTGCTCGTATTCCTGGGGGATATGGAAAACGGAATCGTTCAGTTCCGCGAAAACGAGGCGATCTTCCTCGAATGGATGGCCCGTGCCAAAGACAACATCACGATTCCCGGCGAGTCAAAGCTCATCCAGGCCATAGAATCCGACTACGCGATCTATCGGCGGGCATTCTCCCTGCTGACCGACATGGGCGGCACAGCCAAGCGCACTTTGCAGCCCGGCGATTACCAGAAAACGATCTATCCCCTGTTCACCAAGGTCCGGGAGGGTTGCATCGGGCTTCGCCGGCTCAATGAGGAGACCATGTATGCCGCCGGCGCGGAGGCGGAGCGGGTGGCCCGGCGCGCCATCTGGTCGACGGTCCTGGTGGCGGCGACGGCCTTGATCCTGGTCTTGATGTTCAGCATGTTTCTTGCCGAGCGCATCGTGAGACCGATTCGGCATTTCATGGAAGCCTCGCGACGGATTTCGGCAGGCGACTACGCCGTCCAGGTATCCGTAGAGACCCGTGACGAGTTGGGGGAACTGGCCGGAGAGTTCAACCGAATGGCCCGTCAGCTCGACCACTACCACAAAATGAACATCGACCAGATCATTTCGGAAAAAAATAAGGGCGAAGCGATCCTCTCCAGCATCGAAGACGGTCTGGTGACCTTCGACACCCGGCTCAATGTCACCGGCATCAATCCCGCCGCACGCCGGATGCTGGACTTAGGATTTGCCGAGCGAGCCGAATTATGCTGCAGGGACATTCTGTCGGATCCGAATGTGTGTGATCTGATACAGAAAACGGTGGCGGCCGACACTCCCCCCGAGGTTCCCGACGAACGGCGGATCATCAAGATCTCAAGAGATGACAGCGCCCTGCACTACCTGTTTTCCGTCACGGCCATCCGCGGACCGGAACACCATCTGTCCGGGGTTGTGCTCCTGCTGAGGGATGTGACCCGTCTCAAGGAGGTGGAACGACTCAAGGACGAATTCGTCATGGCCGCCTCCCACGAACTGCGGACCCCCCTCACCAGCCTGGGCATGAGCGTGGATCTGCTCCTGGAACATGCGGCGGATGGACTTGCCGAAAAGGACCGCGAACTCCTCCAGGCGGCCCACGAGGAAGTTCACCGCATGAAGGCGCTGGTCAACGACCTGCTCGACTTGTCCAAAATCGAAGCCGGCAGAATCGAAATGGAATTTGAAAACGTTTCCATTTCAACCCTTTTTGACCACGTGCAGGCGGTGTTTAAAAGCCAGGCGGAGATCAAGGCGATCTCCCTCACATCGGCGGTCACCGGAGATCCGCCCCGCGTCCGCGCCGATGCCAACAAAATTACCTGGGTGCTGACCAATCTGGTTTCCAATGCACTGCGGTATGTGGGCAAGGGGGGGCATATCGAACTCATGGCTTGCAGAATCGGTCCACACATCCACTTGAGTGTACGTGACAGCGGACCGGGAATCCCCCCTGAGTATCAATCCAGAATTTTCCAAAAATTTGTTCAGATAAAAGGGCGGGAGGGGACCGGATCCGGTCTGGGGCTCGCTATCTGCAAGGAAATCGTTCGGGCTCACGGCGGCGCGATATGGGTGGAATCGTCTCCAGGCGAAAATTGCACCTTTACTTTCACGCTCCCAGCAGCCCACTAGGAGAGCGTCATGAAGAAAAAACCAATTCTGGTGGTTGATGATGAAAAGAACATCCGTCTGACCCTGTCCCAATCCTTAGCGCCATTGGGAATTCCGATCCGGACGGCCATCAACGGCGAAGAGGCGTTTAAAAAGCTTCAGCACGAGGCTTTTGGACTCGTGTTCCTGGATCTGAAAATGCCGGGGATGGATGGAATGGCGCTCCTGCGGCGCATTGAGGCGCACTGGCCCAAAACCCGCGTAATCATCATCACCGCCCACGGAACGATCGAGACCGCCGTGGAAGCCATGAAGCTCGGCGCGGTGGATTTCATTCAAAAGCCCTTCAGCCCGGTTGAAATTCGTGAGGTGGCGACGCAAGTGCTGGCGCGCGAGAGCCTGGATGAAAAACGTGCCATGAATTATCCGGCTCTGATCGAACTGACAAAGCGCCACATCACGGACCGGCGTTTTTCCCTGGCCCGGGAGACCGCGCGCAAGGCCATCGCCGCAGACCCGGCCCAGCCCGAGGCCTACAACCTTCTCGGCGCACTGTTTGAGATTAACAACGACCGTCTCAATGCATTGAAATTCTATCGGGCGGCCCTGGATATCGATCCGACCTTCAAACCGGCCGATGCGAACCTGGATCGGGCCACCTCATGGGCCAAACTCGGCAAGATCGATCTCGGATCGGAACAAGCGGATGCCGTAGTGCCCAACGACGACGCCAAGGAGAACCGCGATGACGCATAACCGCTATGTCGTGATCCTCGGATGCGGTCGGTTGGGCTCCTATCTCGCCAATCGGATCAGTCGCGACGGCGATTCAGTCGTGGTGATTGACAAGGACGAGGCGACCTTCAGACACCTGTCTCCCGATTTCAGCGGCTTTCGTGTGATTGGGGATGCCGGCCATATGGCGGTGCTCAAGGAAGCCAAGCTGAAGAAAGCGGACGTTCTCATTGCCACGACCCGTGAAGACAACGTCAATCTGATGGTCGCCCAGGTAGGAAAGAAGATCTTCAACATTCCCCATGTGCTGGCCCGGGTGTTCGATCCCAAAAGAGAAGAAGTGTACGCCCAGTTGGAGATCGATACCATATGTCCGACGTCTGTTGCCGCGGACATATTTCTCCGGGCCCTTGCCAATGACGCCGTCGAAATGAGAGGCAAGTCATCATGAAGGTCATCATTATCGGCGGCGGCAAGCCGCTCTATTTTATTTGTCGAAATCTCATATCGAGAGGATACCAGGTCGTCGTCGTCAACCGTGACAAGGAGGAATGCATCCAACTGGCCCGGCAACTCCCTGCCACGGTGATCTGGGGAGACGGAAGTGATGTCGGTATTCTCGGGGAAGCCGGCGCCATGGGCGCGGACGCGGTGCTCGCCGTCACGCCCAACGACCAGGACAATCTGGTGATCTGTCAGCTGGCTGCCCTCAAATTCGGCGTCCCGAGAGCGGTAGCCCTGGCCAACGACCCCGACAATACCGAGGTTTTCGAAAAGCTAGGGGTTTCAGCTTTTTCGACGACCCACATCGTCGGCAGCCTCATCGAACAGCGTGCATCCCTGGAACAGATCACCAACCTGCTGCCGGTAGGCGAGGGCCGGGTAAACGTGACCGAGATTCTGCTCGATGAAACGTCTCCAGCGGCCGGGAAGCGTCTGAAGGAGATAACGCTTCCCGAAAACGCCCTGGTCGCCGTCGTCATCCGCGACAAACAGCCGATCGTCCCCCGAGGCGACAATGATCTGCAGATTGGCGACCGCCTGGTGTTGATCACCTTGCCCGAAAATCATGGTCCGGTCCTCAAGACCTTTACCGGTGAACGAAGATAGTGGAGGTGGCGATCTTGAGGGAGAGGGAATATCTCAGACACCAGTACGCCGGGATCCTGTCCGCAATCGGCACCGTTCTGATGCTGACCGGGCTGATGACGGCGACCCCGCTCCTGATGATCGCGGTCCGACCGGAGGAAGCCGTCCACGCGTGGGCATTCGGGATGCCAGCTGGGCTGCTTGTTTTGCTGGGCGCCGGATTATGCGGGTGCTTCCGATCCGCGTCAGACACCACCCTCACGGTTCAGGAAGGCGGCGTTATGGTCCTCATAAGTTGGGTGACCGTTATTCTCTTTTCCGCCTGGCCCTTCATGTCGGTGCTGGGCCTTCCGTTTTCCCTGGCGGTGTTCGAGTCGGTGAGCGGATGGACCACCACCGGGCTCTCCGTGGTGGATGTGACCGAGGCAGGCCCCATGATCCTGTTCTGGCGAAGTCTCATGCAGTTTGCCGGCGGTGCCGGACTCGCCATCATCATGATGTCGGCCATCGTCGGCCCTACGGGCGTCGGAATTTCCAGCGCGGAGGGTCGAAGCGATCAGCTCGTCCCCCAGGTTCGCCGATCGGCACGCCTGGTGCTGATCATCTATTCCGGCTACGCCGTCATCGGTACACTGGCCTATTGGATCGCAGGCATGTCGCCTTTCGACGCGGTCAACCATGCCTTTGCCGCCGTATCCACGGGAGGCTTTTCCACCCGGCCCGAAAGCATCGGACACTGGAATTCAACGGCGATCGAGGCGGTGAGTCTGCCCCTCATGCTGCTCGGCAACCTGAGTTTCGTCACCGCCTGGTTTCTGTGGCGCGGCAAATGGCGATTCGTCACCCGTAACAGCGAGGTCCGGATGCTCGCGGTATTGCTTCCGCTGTCGACGGGCGCCCTCTTTTTTCTGACATGCCGGACCATCTATCCCCACCTCGAAAAATCGATACGTGTTGCGATGTTCGAGGCGGTATCAGCAATGACCACCACCGGCTTTTCCACCGTGAGCTACGGGAATTGGAGCGCCTTCGGGACGGCGTTGCTGATCGTGCTGATGCTGATCGGCGGCGGAACATGTTCCACGGCCGGCGGGATCAAACAGTTTCGGATCTACCTCATGTGGCGTCTTTTTTTCTGGGAAATCCACAGACATCGCCTGCCGCGGACCGCGATCCTGGAGTTGCCCGTATGGGAGGGCACCCAGCGGGTCTTCGTGGACGATGCCGGAATCCGACATATGGGGGTGTTGATTTTCGCGTACCTGGCGACATACGTCCTGGGGGTCATGATCCTCTGCGCATGCGGTTACGGCCTGGGCGATTCCGCGTTCGAATTTGCCTCCGCCATCGGAACGGCCGGGCTCTCGGTGGGAGTGACCGCCGCCCACATGCCCGATGCCGCGCTTTGGGCGGAAATCCTCGCCATGTTTCTCGGACGGCTCGAGTTCATAGTAGTGATCGTCAGCCTCCTCAAGCTCGGCAGGGACAGCCGACGGTATTTGGGGGGATCATCAAGGAAAGTTGATCAAGATGCAGGATCTAAAGCACATAGACGACACGATGCCCCCGCGAAGCCTTAAATTCCTGGTGATTGATACCACCTGTTTTCTCCATTACAGCAAAATCGATTCTCGGCACGAGCTGACGGTTTGCGGGGCATACCTGGATCGAATGATCCTTGGCGGCCACAGGTTAGGCGAAGTCTGCCAAACCGAAAAACACCTTTCCTGCGAATATTACCTGAACCCAAGGCACGATTCATGACGGCAAATCACAGAATGCCCAAACTCCATCCCGCGGTGGTGGTCCTGGCCGGCTTTATTCTGGTCATCACTGCGGGGATGCTGTTGCTCAAGCTGCCCATCTCCACAAGAAGCGGCGTTTTCCCCTGGATCGACGCCCTTTTCACGGCCACCTCGGCGGTTTGCGTCACCGGTCTGGCAGTGGTGGATACCGGCGGTTTTTTCACCGCATTCGGACAAGGGGTTATCCTGGCGCTCATCCAGGTGGGCGGCCTCGGCGTCATGACCATCTCCGTAACGCTCTTCCAGTGGATCGGTCGGGGTGTTTCCTTCCGACATCGCATGGTCATGCAAGATCTGTTCGCCCACACGCCCCGCGAGGATATTTTCAGCGTTGTGAAAAGCATTACCCTGTTCACGTTCAGCGTGGAACTGGTCGGCGCCGGACTGCTGACTTTCCATTGGATTCGGGAAATGCCGTTCTGCCAGGCACTTTATACCGCCGTCTTTCACTCGGTTTCAGCGTTTTGCAATGCCGGCTTTGCGCTGTTCCCCGACAGCATGATGCGGTACAGTGATAATCTCCTGTTCAATGGCACCGTTTGCAGCCTGATCGTGATCGGCGGTATCGGTTTTCCGGTACTTTACGACCTGCAGTGCCGGGTGAAATTTCACCGCCGGAAACGATGCCGCCTTTCGGTTCAAACCAAGACAGTCCTGCTCACCAGTTTTATCCTGATCGTCTCCGGAGCCCTGATGTTTGCCGTTCTGGAACAACTGCCCCCGAGGGGTGAACAATCCATCAGCCATCGCGTCCTGACCCCCCTGTTTCAGTCCGTCACCTGCCGAACCGCCGGGTTCAATACGGTGGATATCGCAGCCCTCAAGGACGCCACTCTCGCCATGATGCTCTTCCTCATGTTTTTCGGAGCCTCACCGGGATCCTGCGGCGGCGGCGTCAAAACCACGACCCTGGCCCTTCTGACGGTCTTCACGCTCTCCCGTATCCGAAAACAGCGACGGGTCAATCTTTTCAAAAAAAGCGTCCCCAACGAAACCCTGACCCGGAGCATGTCGCTGATTCTCATTTCCATCGGCATCATCGGTCTGGTTTTGTTCATGCTGCTCGTGGGCGACTCGACGACCGGTCATGCAGTGACCGGAACAAGGGACCCTTTTCTGGCCTATCTTTTTGAAACGGTATCGGCGTTCGGAACGGTGGGCCTGTCCATGGGTATAACACCCCAGCTCACCGATTGGGGCAAGGGCTGGATCATTTTGATGATGATTATCGGCCGGGTAGGCGTGCTCACGTTTGCCTATATCATCGTCGGGACCGGCACCACCAACGGTGTCGAGTACGCCGAAGAGAACCTGATGATCGGATAGCGCGTTAGACGGATCAGATGAATCAACGGAGAAAAAAATGAAACGATTTGCAGTGATCGGTCTTGGCAACTTCGGTTTTCATGCGGCAAAAGCATTGTTCGAGGACGGCAACGAGGTGGTCGCCATCGACACGGACAAAGCCAGGGTTCAGGCCGTCGATCCCTATGCCACGGAGGCCATCGTAATGGACGCCACGGACAAGGAGGCACTCAAGTCGCTCGGCCTGGAGGAGATGGACGCGGTGATCGTGTCTACCGGCACCCGCATCAGCAACAGTATTCTGATATGTCTCTATCTGCAGGAAATCGGCGTCAAGAAGATTCTGGCCAAGGCCATTGACGACGATCACGGCAAGATCCTCAAACGCGTGGGCGCCACCCAGATCATTCATCCGGAACGGGACATGGCCCTTCGCGTCTCAAGGGGTCTATGCAGGCCGAACGTGCTGGACTTCATCCCCCTCTCGGACGAGTATGACCTTGTCCAGGTGGGACCTCCGAGGGAATTCATCGGGAAAAGTCTGAGAGATCTTAATCTGAGAGCGAAATACAATGTTCACATCATTGCCATCAAGGAACTCGTCCCTGAGAACTTCATCCTGGTGCCGCCCCCCGGCTTTCTGATCAAGGACAGCGACATCCTCATTATGCTTGGGAAATCAGAGGACATCAGCCGGATCAAAGCCCTGAAGTAGCGATATCAGGACGCGCTTCAATCTCCTTCCTCAACTTTCGACTTTCATGATGCCGGCCGGAAAGACGTCACCGGCCTATGGAAGTCGAAAGTTGAGCCCCTTCTCTGAAAACAGGGAGATCGAGGCGGGCCGACGCATCAACCCATTTGCGGGAAATAGAAACAACAAAAAGTGACGACAGGGATTCCGGACGCAGTTTCAGCCGATTGGAAATGTTTTCCATACAGGTTTTTTTACCTGTTTACAGAATATTTTCTTTTCTTACTATAGAGAGAAAGGGGAAAAAAGTTCTGTTTAAAGCGCTTTCGCCCGGAATCCAGATGACAGGCCACCGCGCGCCACCCGTCTTTTGACCTGAAACCACCCGTCTCCTTTCTTGATTTTCCGCTGACGCGGCGTTGGGAAACACCGGCGCTGCCCCCTGGTGCGCGATTTTCCATGTAACCTTTGAGCTCCGCAAAAGTTTTTTGGACAACATCACCCTACCATAGGGAGGCGAAAATGTTATTCATCACCAATCGGTTTCCACGTCAAAGTATTCGGACCCGCATCGATCGGAAGTTTGATTTCGATCTCAACGACAACGCTCCCAGCAACTCGGTTTTTTTCTGCGAACGAACGGACAGTGAAAAATACCAGGAGGTGGGCAGTATCGCCTTTCTGGAACGCCTCAAGAATTCAAGCTATCGCCAGCTCCTGATTTACATCCACGGCTTTTCGAATCTCCCGGAGGATGTTTTTGACGCGGCTCTGGAACTCCAAGCGCTTTGCGATGCCCAAAAGAAAAAGGAGGTGCTGGTGGTACCGATCATCTGGCCCTGCGACAACGATCTCGGCATTGTTCAGGATTACTGGGATGACCAGAAGTCCGCGGATCAAAGCGCTTTTTCCTTTGCGCGGGTGCTCGAAAAGTTTATTGCCTGGCGAAATTCCGAAAAATACAACCCCCAATCGGACCCCTGCCTCAAAAGGATGAATATCCTGGCGCATTCCATGGGAAATCGGGTGCTTCGAGAAACCCTGGCCGTCTGGAACAAGTATGATCTCGCCGACGGCGTCCCCCTCATTTTTCGAAACATTTTCCTGGTGGCGGCGGACATCGTGAACGAATCCCTGCACATCGGAGAGCGCGGTGAATTGATTTGCCATGCGTCACGAAATGTCGTGGTCTATTTTGCATCCGACGATCTGGCGCTTCGGGCCAGCAAGGCATCCAATCTCAAAAACAGGGTGGCTTCCCGCCGCCTGGGTCACACGGGACCTGAAGACATGGATCTCACCCCCAAAAACGTCTATGCGGTCGACTGCGACGACGTCAACAATATCTACGACTATCCCAAAGGGCATTCATACTTCCGATCCGGAGAAACCAAGGGAAACGCAGGCCTTGTGTTTGAACACATCTTTTCGGCTCTGCTCTCCGGACGCGTTTTCCCCGAAGACGAATTCAGAAGGACAACGATTATCAGACTACCGTAAATTCGGGTGAATATCGTAATAAAACCATACGGAATTCAGAATGATCCGTGAACAATCGAATTGTTGAAATCGATAGAAAGCAACGAGAGAATTCATGTTGGAAATAGAGATCGATCTTAGAAGACACTGCATTGAAACCGCCATAAAACGCTCCTATAATCGGCTTCTTTCCGAATATTTTCACAGCAAAAAAGGAGATCCGGCGTCAGAGACAAAACTGGCGCTGCTGCAAAACGCCCTTACCTGCTTTGATTTTCCCTCTCTGCGAGCCGACCATAAAGACCTGGCGGGAAAGAGCGATGCCCGGATCGTTCTGGCAGATAAAGGCGAATGTCCGCCAGGTATTCTCATAGACGGCCGACCCATTGATATGACGCCTCACATCAGGAAATGTCATCACAATGGCATTGAGCAAATTTCGCGTTCTGCAACCGGGAAGCGGCGGTAATCGTGGTCCGGCCTGCTCTGATAAGCAGCAACAGGAGGAGATCATGACCAATAATATCTGGCTCGAGCATTATCCCGTCGGTATTCCCGCCGAGATTGACCCAGATCTTTTCAGATTAATCCCGGATCTGATGGAAAAGATCACCACCAGGTTTGCGGACAAACCAGCCTATCACAACCTTGGGTGCACCATCAGTTATGGAGCGTTGGATGAACTGTCACGCGATTTTGCCGCCTTTTTGCAGGGGCTGCCGAATTTAGGCAAAAGCGACCGTGTCGCCGTCATGGCGCCGAATCTGCTGCAATACCCGGTAGCGCTGTTCGGTATCCTGCGTGCCGGGATGACCGTCGTTACCGTCAATCCCCTCTACACGCCGCGCGAGTTGGTGTTTCAACTGAAGGACGCGGGAGCCAAAGCCATTGTCATTCTTGAAAATTTTGCCAACACCCTGCAGCAGGTGATCGAGGAAACGCCGATCGAGCACGTGATTACCACCCAGATCGGCGACCTCCTGCCGATTCCGAAACGCTGGATTGTCAATCTGCTCATCAAAAAAATCAGGAAAATGGTGCCCGCCTGGCACATCGACGGCGCTGTCGCGTTTCGATCGGCCCTTGACCGCGGTGCGGCAAGCCCGCTCAAGCCGATCGAGATAACACGCGAGGAGACCGCATTCCTTCAGTACACCGGCGGCACCACCGGCATCCCGAAGGGTGCGGTGCTGACCCACCGAAACATCCTGGCCAACCTGGAGCAGACGGGCGAATGGGTCTCACTGAGCTTCAAGGAGGGCACCGAAATTGCGATTACGCCGTTGCCGATGTACCATATTTTCTGCCTGACCGCGACGCTCTCCTTCATGAAGTGGGGCAGCCTGATCGTACTCATCACCAACCCGCGCGACCTGCCGGCCTTTGTCAAGGCGCTTGGACGGTGGAAGTTCAGCATCATGACCGGCGTCAATACGCTGTTCAACGGGCTTTTGAATACCCCGGGATTCGATCGGATCGATTTTTCCGCCGTGAAGGTGGTGGTCGGCGGCGGCGCAGCAGTGCAAAAGTCAGTGGCCGAGCGCTGGCAGCAGGTGACCGGATCCAGCATCACCGAAGCCTACGGCCTCACCGAGGCGTCTCCCGGCGTCTCCGCCAATCTGCTGGGAACGCCCTGGAACGGCAGCGTCGGTCTCCCCTTCCCTTCCACCGACGTGTCCATCCGCGACGATAACTTCAGCGAGTTGCCGGTATGGACCGGTAAAGGCGAGATCGAGAAACACACCGGCGAAATCTGCGTCCGCGGCCCACAGGTGATGAAAGGGTACTGGGAGAATCCCGAGGAAACCGCCGGGACGATCCAGGACGGCTGGTTGAAGACCGGCGACATCGGCTACCTGAGCGTCGACGGCCGCCTCACCATTACCGACCGTAAGAAGGACGTCATTCTGGTGTCCGGCTTCTCCGTCTATCCCAGCGAGATCGAGAATGTGATTGCGATGCATCCAGGGGTGCTGGAATGCGGGGTGGTGGGCGTACCCGACGAAAAATCCGGCGAAACGGTGAAAGCGGTCATTTTGAAGAAAGATCCGAACCTCACCAAGGAAGCGGTGATTCAATACTGCCAGACCCAGCTCACGCATTACAAGATACCGCGCCATGTCGAATTCCGGGAGACTCTCCCAAAAACGCCGATCGGAAAAATCTTGCGTCGGAAATTGAGTGACGAGGAGAAGCAATAGGGGTTTCATTTTCCCTCAACATCGAGAAAACCCAAACCAGGAGTCAAAAATGGCGAACGTTCGCGGGAATGCAAAGGCCTATCTTGTCGGTGGCGGCATCGCTTCACTTGCCGCCGCCGTATACCTCATCCGGGACGGCAACATTCCCGGAAAGAATATCCACATTTTGGAGGCCTCGCAAATCGGCGGAAGTCTGGACGCCTCAGGTTCTCCCGAAAAGGGATATTCGATGCGAGGGAGCCGGATGTACGGCACCGCTTATGTCCTCACCTATGCATTGCTTGAAAACATTCCGTCCCTTGACGACCCCGGCAAGTCGGTAACCCAGGACATGCTCGAGTTCTGGAAATCGACACCGTGGGACACCAAGGCCCGACTGGTGGAAAACGCCAAGATCGTCGATCATCACAGCCTGGGACTCGATAACATGGACCGAGTGGATCTTGTCAAACTCATGTTTCAATCGGAGGAAACCCTGGATGGAAAGCGCATAGAAAACTGCTTCGAGCCGCACTTCTTCGAGACCAACTTCTGGTTCATGTGGTCCAGCATGTTCGGTTTCGCACCCTGGCACAGCGTTATGGAACTGAGGCGATACCTGCTCCGTTTCCTGAGATTGCTTCCGGATCTGACGACGCTAAGGATCATCCAGTCCACCCGCTACAACACCCATGACACCGTTATTCGACCGTTGGTCGGATGGCTCGCGAAGCACGGCGTGAGGTTCGACACGGGCGTCCATGTCACCGACCTGGATTTCATGCCTGCCGACGGCGGAAAGGCCGTCCGGGGCATCCGTTGCCTGAAAGACAAGCGTCAGATCGGCATCAGTGTTGGCGAAGGCGATCTGGTCATCGTCACACTCGGATCCATGACCGCCGATTCGAGCCTTGGTGGGATGAACGCAGCGCCCGTTCCTAAAACAGCCGAAACCGTCACCGCCTGGTCCCTCTGGAAGCGGCTCGCTCGGAAGGATCCCGTATTCGGCCACCCTGGCGTGTTCTGCGAGCACATCGATCAGACAAAGTGGATCACCTTTACGGTCACCCACTCAGATGACCGTTTCTTCAGGTTGATGGAGGACTTCAGCGGTAGCCCGGCGGGTCAGGGAGGCCTCGTTACCCTCAAGAGTTCCCCCTGGTGGGTAACATTCCATCTCTTTCATCCACCAGCCTATGCGGGGGAACCCAAAGGCGTTTTCGTGTGGTGGGGCTACGGTCTCTTCCCGGACCGTAAAGGCGGCTACATAAGAAAGCGGATGTCCGATTGCACCGGCGAGGAGATCCTTGTGGAGACCTTCTCGCATTTAGGGTTTCAGGCCCACATCCCAGCGCTCTTGTCGAGCGCCAACTCCATTCCCTGCATGCTGCCGTATACCACAAGCCAGTTCATGCCGAGAACCGGGAACGATCGGCCGAAGGTCATCCCAGAAGGAACCGTCAATCTCGCCTTCGTCGGCCAGTATTGCGAGATCCCCGACGACGTCGTCTACACGGTCGAGTACTCGGTCCATTCAGCGCGACTGGCCGTCACCGCCCTCCTCGGCCTTGAACAGGAGATTCCCCCGACATACAAGGGGCTCGAACATCCCTACGCGCTGGTCAGCGCCCTGAAGATCATTCTCGGGTAGCGGGTGCAGTGGAAGAAGACAAACTCACCCACATCCTTACCCAAAGGCAAAAATCGATCTCAACTGAGCCTTCCCAGTGTATGGAATTTTTGCCTAAAAGTGCCCCCATTTTCCCAAGGTCGACCCCTGGTTGCTGCCATTGGAGAGATTGGCTGACGGCCGTCCATGTGGCGTGTAACGAATCGTGGCGACCCGGGTTGCACCTTGATAACTTCTGGTGCTGGTGCCGCAGCCGGAGGGCGAGGAAATACCGGAGTGGATCATACGTGATGCCAACCGTGTGGCGCAGAATATTGGTGGCGTGATCATTGGTGATCGTCGCATGGAATGTCTACCCGAACAAGGGAGCACCAAAGAATGATCGCATTATACATTTTTCTAGGTATCGCAATCCTTGTCGCTCTGATTCTCTCGGAAAAAACCGTCGAGTTGAAAAAGGGCAGGCAGCAGGCCGCGGATGACCGCGCAAAAATGAAAATCGAACGGTTGACATCACCTGGTGCTGTCAAAAAGATAAAGATTCTACCGCTTATCGATTATTATGCGGACCGCCCCGATCTCAGAACCGAAGCCGGTGTTTCCTATCTGATTCGCGCGGATGATACCACAATTTTACTGGATGTGGGATTTAACGCCAAAAAGGAACATCCTTCCCCTCTTCTGCAGAATATGAAAACCTTGGGGGTGTCCCCCTCCGACATTGATGTGATTTTTATCAGCCATGCCCATCCTGACCATTTGGGCGGCATGGCGAATCAAAAAGCAAAAACTTTCAGCCTGTCCATGGGCCTTGTTGCGCTTTCTGAAATTCCCGTATATGCGCCGGTCTCTATTTCAGCATCTCATTGGAATCCCGGACCGAAAACCCACGTCATCACCAAGCCGATAATCATAAAACCTGGAATCGTCAGTATCGGCGTTATCCATCGATTTTTATTTCTCATGGGCCCGACCCTGGAAAATGCGCTGGCCGTAAATGTTAAAGACAAGGGGATTGTCCTGATCATCGGATGCGGACACCAAACCATCGAACGAATTATTGAACGGACTTCAGCGCTTTTTGATGCGCCCATCCATGCGATTATCGGCGGCCTCCATTTTCCGGTGGGTGGCGGAAGAATCATGCTGGGTCCCATCAATATCCAACAAATAGTCGGTTCCGACAATCCTCCCTGGAGGGGTATCCGTCAAAACGACATTCAGCACGCCATCGCCGCGATAAAAAAGGTGTCGCCGAAAATCGTGGCCCTTTCGCCTCATGACAGCTCTGATTGGAGTTTGGACCAGTTTCGTCGGGCGTTTGGGGATACCTATGTGGATATCCGCGTCGGAAATGAAATTGAGATATAAATCTATTTTTTCAGCATGCTCTATCTTCCTGTAACAGCTGGGGGAAAATAACGTTTTCAGATTTTGAAATTGAAGGTCCAGCATAACGTGCTCCGAGGACCGTTACCTGAAAAAACGAAACGTTACCTATCGTTAATAAATGATCATTGGTAACGCCTTCACACATGTCAAGAATGATGCCCGACGGATTCTAACAAAAACTGAAAATAAATGATTTCAATCTCTTAAAAACACATCATGAATCTCTGAGAATGACACGTATCCGTACACGTAAAATGGGGATCCGCATCGGCATAAATTGTGCATTATCTCATAAATATTGGTTAGAATGCATCCTGTTTTATTGTAAAACGTCACTACACACCTCATGGAGGCAAACCATGCGAGATATGTTCAAACCGATGAATCTCGGCACCTTGACGTTGGCGAACCATTTCGTTTTTCCTCCCATAAAAACCGCCTGTGGGACACCCGGAGGCGAAGTCACCGATCGTCAGGTCACCTTCTATGGGCAGATTGCCCACAACGGACCAGGTATCGTAATCCTTGAACCAGTAGCCGTGACGATAGATGGTCGGGAACATCCCAGGCAGCTTTGCGTCCACTTGGACAACAGCGTGACGGAATTGGGAAAAATCATCAAGGTGATTCACCGGGAAGACCGTTTGGCCTGTCTCCACCTGAACCATGGCGGCGCTGCGGCCAACCCCAAGGCGAGCGGCACTCTGCCCCTGGCGCCATCGGCGGTCACCTGCCCGACTACCGGTCAGTCGGCGGAAGCGCTTAGCACAGCACAGATCGACGTCATCATCGACGGGTACAAACAGGCAGCCCAGCGCGCGGAAGCCGCCGGATTCGACCTGATCGAGATTCAAGCCGGCCACGGATATCTCGTTTCCCAGTTTCTCAACGCCAAGATCAACCGCCGTACCGACAGCTACGGCACCAACCGCCTTTCTTTTGCCGAAAGGGTATTTGCCGCGGTCAAAGAGGGCGCACCCCGAATACCCCTGATTTTGAGAATCTCCGGCAGCGAGATGTCCCCGGAGTTCGGAATTTCCCCAGACGATCTGGCCCCGGTGCTGAAACTCGCCGAATCGTCAGGGTTCATCGCCGTGCACGTCGGCATGGGCGCCTCCTGCTTCAGCCCGCCCTGGTACTTCCAGCATTCGAGCCTCCCGGAAAAACCCCAGAACGACGCTTTGGCATGGGTGCGGTCGCAGACCGATTTGCCGATCATCGCCGCCGGCCGCATGGGTCGTCCGGATCGGGTCAAAGCATTACGAGAGTCCGGTCAGGTCGATCTGATCGCCTTGGGTCGCCCGCTGATCGCCGATCCGCAGTTGATCGAAAAGTGGGCCCGGGGGAATTTTCAAGATGTCGTCGCCTGCGGGTACTGTCTGCAGGGATGTCTGCACCGGGTCCGAAACGGGGAACCCATCGGCTGCAACCTCAATCCGGAGATTGGAAACCCCCCGCTGGGACAAACCGACAAGCCGCTCAAGGTCCTGGTGGCCGGCGGAGGGCCGGCCGGGATCAGTGCGGCGTTTTACCTGGCGCGCCGGGGACATACCGTGACCTTGGCTGAGAAAGAAGATCACCTGGGCGGACAATTCAACCTGGCTTGGCAAGCTCCGGGTAAAAAGACCATGCAGAACGGGCTCGACAACCTGAAATACAAGGTCAGGATCCATGCGGAAAACGTTTTGACCGGACAGACAGTAGATCCCGGGATGGTGAAGAAACTCTCCCCGGACCTGCTGGTGTGGGCAACAGGCGCGGTTCAGAATATTCCTGCGATCGACGGTCTCGAAAATCAGGACTGGATGACGTCCCTGGAATATTTTGCCGGCCGCAAGACTGTCAATGGTCCGCGGGTACTGGTCATCGGTGCCGGCCGTACCGGCCTTGAAATCGCGGAAAAACTCGGTATGGCCGGCTTCGAGGTGGTTGCCACCAAACGTACCGATCCTATCGGATCCATGATGGAGATGATTACCAGAAAGCTGACGTTGATGCGGTTGGAAAAGCTTCCCAACGTGAACCTCATGCCCCATACCACCGTCAAGCATTTTTCCGCCGAGGGCGTCGATGTGGTCCAGGACGACAAAGCGATGGTCCTGAAACCTTTTCAAACCATAATCCTCGCTTCCGGCATGCATCCAGCTCCAGGACCGGACGAGGAGATTCGCAGGGCAGTGCCGACAGTGGAAACCATCGGCGATGCGGCCGAGGTGATGGATATCTATGCCGCGGTTCACGCCGGTTATGCAACCGCTTCGAAATATTAGGAGGATCATCATGACGGAACCATCATTTTCAGATATGTCGATCGTCTCCTGCGGGACTTTGAGCCTGGAACTCAACCATTTGCAGCAAGAGGGTATCATCGATGCGTCCCAGATCCTTTATACCACGCCGGGACTGCATCAGGACATTCATGAACTGGAGCGCCAACTGGTTCGTCAGATCCATAAGGCCAGAGAAAAGACCGACAAGGTGCTCGTAGTTTACGGCGGCAAGTTCTGCTACGTCAACGCCGACGAACCGACCCGCCAGATGCGCACCATCATCGACGAGCAGGGCCCCGGCGTGGCGCGCATCGAGGCTACCCATTGCATGGACATGCTCGCCAGCGAAACCGAGCGCGATGCCATCGCCCGGGAAGTGGCCGGCGGAGAACCGGTCTGGTGGATGACGCCAGGCTGGGTGAAGTTTCGAAAGTTGGTTTTCAAGGGCTGGGACAAGGGGCTGGCCAATGAGAATTTTCCACGCCATACGGGTGGCGCGGTGGTGCTGGATGCCATAGGCTACATGGACCGGTATATGGAAGAAAACCCGGAAGAATTTCTCGATTACTGCGACTGGATGGGCATCCCGATGGTCGCTTATCCGGTAACCCTGGATCGCTTCACCTCGCTTCTCGCAGATCAGGCCCGCAAGCTTCACGTCGGGGAGTTACCTGCCTTACCCGACAGGAGATGAAAGATAAAATATGAAGGATTTCCCGTATGGCGAAGTAAAGAGTATCGCGTATCTGAGCCCATGGATTACCTTGGAGCAGTATGGCAATGACGGCTTTGTCATGGATCGTCGCATGCCCGACGCAGATGATATCGCTGCGGCCCAGAAGGGAATGAAGCGGGCTGAGGCGGCGATGGCAGACGGTAAATACGACATCGTGATCCTTGATGAAATCTGTGTGGCGATCCATTATGGACTGCTGAAAACCGATACTCTTTTACGATTCCTGGAAGACAAACCGCATGATGTTGAATTAATTTTAACGGGGCGGTACTGTCCGCCCGAACTGATGGAAAAGGCCGATCTGGTCACTGAAATGAAGGAGATCAGGCATTACTACCAAAAAGGCATCCCGGCAAGAAAAGGCATCGAAAGTTGACCGAGGAGGTGCAGCGATGATCGCATTTGGACCGGTCCCGTCCAGGCGGCTGGGCAAAAGCCTGGGGATCAACAACATTCCGCCCAAGATCTGCAGTTATTCCTGTGTCTACTGTCAGTTGGGCCACACTCTCAAAATGCAGGCGAAACGCCAGGCTTTCTACGAACCAGAGGCAGTCTGTCGTTCTGTGGGGAATAGCGTCAAAAAGGCGAGGGAGGCCGGAGAAGCCGTCGATTACCTGACCTTTGTGCCTGACGGCGAACCCACGCTGGATATCAGCCTGGGGATTCACATCGAGCGTCTGAAAACCCTGAATCTGCCCATCGCCGTGATCACCAATGCCTCCCTCATCTGGCGGCAGGATGTGAGAGACCAACTGCTGGGCGCAGACTGGGTCTCCCTCAAGGTCGATGCCGTCGGTGATGACACATGGCGACGTGTCAACCGCCCTCATGGAAGCCTGGAACTGGCCGCGATCATGGAAGGTGCCCTGCGGTTCGCCAAGGTCTATGAGGGAAAGCTTGTGACCGAGACGATGCTTGTGGCGGGGGTCAACGACGGCGAGGAGCAACTTGGCCCGGTTGCTGACTTTTTAGCACGTCTGCAACCGGCCGCAGCGTATCTTTCCATTCCCACCCGTCCCCCGGCGAAAAAGGGGGTGCGCGCCCCCGAGGTGCAGGTCCTCAACCAGGCCTATCAACTCTTGAGCCAAAAAGTGCGGCGCGTCGAATACCTGATCGGATACGAGGGCAATGCCTTTGCCTTTACGGGCGACGTGGAACAGGATCTCCTGAGTATCACGGCCGTGCATCCGATGCGAAAGGATGCCGTGAACGACTATCTCGCACGGGCCGGAGCAGAATGGGCGGTGGTCCGGAAACTGTTGGAAAAAGGGGAACTCGTTGAGACGGAATATGGCGATCACACCTTTTACGTGAGAAGACTGAGGATGGCCGGCGGAGATGCATGATATCCAGTTGTTCGTTTGATGTGCCGAGGGGAGGACATCGTTTGTCCGGACCGAACCCAAATGGTGCTGTCGAAGATCTTTTGATTTTGTAACGAACTGAACAAATTGGTATTCCATATGCCCAAAATCACCCCATTCGAAAAACACAGCGACAACTATGATGCATGGTTCGAAAAAAACCGCGATATCTACCATCAGGAATTGGCGGCGATCCGCAAACTGATGCCTTCTCCTTCCGCCAACGGGTTGGAAGTAGGCGTTGGCTCAGGCAAATTCGCCGTACCTTTGGGAATAAAGATTGGCGTAGAACCCTCGGAACGGATGGCAGCGAAGGCTGAAAAACAGGGAATCCGGGTTTTTCGAAATGTAGCCGAAGACTTGCCGTTTTCCGATGGGGAATTTGACTTTGTATTGATGGTAACAACGATCTGTTTTGTTGACGATATCAACAAATCCTTCAGGGAAGCGTTTCGGGTATTGAAGCCTTGCGGATGCATCATTATCGGCTTTGTGGATAAAGAAAGCGAATTGGGCCGGCAGTACATGGACAAGCGCAATACGAGCATTTTCTACAAAGAGGCCACCTTCTATTCTGCACAGGAAGTTTGCAAGTTGCTCATGGATGCTAATTTTGAGGATCTGACTTTCAAGCAAACGCTGATTCCTGGAAAACCAGATGAAATGATTCAAGACGGTTTTGGCAAGGGTGCATTTGTTGTCGCCAAGGCCGTCAAGCCAGGGCAGTTGAATGATCATAGCGGCTTGTAGGATATAGGGCGGATATTTGTCGTTGGATGCTTTGAAAGTCGCCCTCCTTTAGAACCATTTCCACACAGCCGACAGGGTGTCCCGGCTTAAAGAAAGGTATGTAAAATGACCAATACCTTCTGGACAGCGCTGACCACCAGCATCCTGGCGGCGGTCGTCACATCTCTTGGCATCTACACGATCCGACGATTCACCAACTGGGGACAGCGCAATACAACCTATTTCATGTGCTTTGCGGCTGGGGTGCTGATTTCTGCCTCTTTTCTGCATATCATACCGAAATCTTTTGCCATGACCTCCCAGGCACCGGTCTGGTTACTGGTCGGATTTTTTGCCTTGCATCTATTCAATCGTTTTTTAACGGCCTTTGTCTGTGAGAGGGATCCGGAGAAAAAAGATTATGTTATCGGAATCATACCATCGCTCGGCATCGGCTTTCACTCCCTGATCGACGGATTCATCTACTCCATTGCTTTTACGGTCAGCATTTTTACGGGGTACCTGGCGACCATGGGTATGGTTCTGCATGAATTTCCAGAGGGTATCATCACCTACCTGCTGCTCGTACGCGGCGGATTCAAGGAACGAAAGGCCATGTGGGTGGCCTTCCTGTCTGCCGCGGCAACCACCCCCCTGGGCATGCTGATCTCCTATCCCTTCATCAGCAGGATAGAGCACCCCATATTGGGCGCCTTGCTTTCCCTTTCAGCAGGCGCGCTGATTTATGTCGGCGCCACGCACCTCCTGCCCCGGGCCGAACAGGAGCGCAAGCGATTCAGCCTGGTTGCCCTGGCAGGCGGCGTCCTGATCGCCGTGATCATCGTTGTGTCCAAGGCCTGAAAGCGGCACAAGGGATATGATTATGATGGAAAAAGGTGAAAGAGTGGCGCTGCTGGCAATCGGGGTCAACCTGCTGCTCTTCGCCATAAAATATTTCTTCGCCAGGCACTCCGGAAGTATCGCCTTGAAAGCCGATGCCTTTCATTCGCTGTCCGACGTCGTCGCCTCTTTGACAGTCCTGGGCGGTCTGCTCATCGCCAAACGTAAAACCCGGTCTTTCCCCTATGGTCTTTACAAGGTCGAAAATCTGGCTTCGGTGGGCGTGGCGCTGGCCATCCTCTACGCCGGATATGAAATCGCCATGGATGCCTTGCATGGAGGCACCGTGGAACTGAAGAACGTCGGGGCCACGGCGGCCAGCGTCCTGTGCACCATGGGGTTGGCGTTTGCCTATTCAGCCTACGCCGTCCGCATCGGCCGGGAGATCAACTCGCCCAGCCTGGTAGCGGACGCCAAACACATCGGCGTCGATATGCTGGCTGGCGCAGCGGTGCTGGCGGGGCTTGCCGGCAGCCTGGCAGGCTTCGATCTGGACCGCATCAGCGCGTTTATCGTGGTAGCGATCATCGTCTGGTCCGGCGGCAAAATTTTCATCGACGGTATCCGTGTGCTTTTGGATGCATCCCTGGACTACGCCACCTTGAGCCTGGCTGAAAAATTGATTTTGTCCGAACCGCGGGTGGTGGCAATCGAACACCTTACGGGACGCAATTCAGGCCGCTACAAGTTTATCGAAGCCAATATCCTTCTGAAAGCCCACGCTCTCGACAGGGCGGCATTTATCGCCAATCGAATCTCGGCCGGTATTTCAAAGCATATCAAAAACGTGGATCGGGTCCTGATTCACTACGAGCCCATCCGGAAAGAAACCATGGTGTATGCCTTTCCCCTGTCGGATGCCCGGGGAGAGAGGATTTCCGATCACTTTGGCGAGGCCCCGTGGTTTGCGCTGATCACAGTCGGCATGAAGGACCGGAAGCACGTCGCGCAGGAGATCCTGGTCAACCCCTTCACCCATCTCAAACAGGGAAAAGGCATACGTGTAGCGGAATTTCTGATCCAGCACACCGTGGACGCCGTGATTACCAAAGAAAGCTTCGCTGGAAAAGGCCCCTTTTATGTGTTCTCCAATGCCGCGGTAGATTGTTTTCAAACCCATGCGGAGACCCCTGAAAAAGCGATGGCGGAATTGGGGATCGTCGCCGTGGAAAGCAAGCCGGACATGTAGTCGCACGTTCCTTCTTCCGAACAGTATTTTAAACGGCATACCGGCCCGAGCGCGTCAAATCGATATTGATTTTACCCTTTCGAAACCCCATAATGACCATATAGGGCACGGCATTCACAGGGTATGCAGCCCGGACATTCCATGGGATCATCAGCAAGAGAGACGTTGTGGGACTTTTGGAAGGAAAAGAGAAGCGAATCGTGTTTCGCATCCGCGAAATGGAGATTGACGATCTGGCGCCGGTATATCATCTGGGAGAACTGCTTTTCAAAGCCGACGAGGTGCCCAACATGTACCGAACCTGGGATGCCTACGAGGTGGTGGGGCTGTTTCACAGCGACACGGAGTTCTGCCTGGTGGCGGAGCACGAGGATCGGATTGCGGGGTTCCTCCTGGGAACCACCATCATCAAATCCCGTTCGGCCTGGAAATACGGCTACCTGATCTGGCTTGGGGTCCACCCCGACGTCCAGCATCACGGGGTGGCGGAAAAGCTGTTTCAGAAATTCAAGGAGCTCATGATCGAACAGGGAATCCGCATGCTCCTCGTCGACACGGCCGCCGAAAACCTGGCGGCCCTCCGCTTCTTTCGAAAGCAGGGGTTCGGCCACCCCCGGCAGCACATCTACCTCACCCTGAACCTCCAGGCTGAAATCCAACGATTGAAAAAACGCGGCGGCAACATGAACGGAACCAAGCACGAGAAAAAAAACGGCACCAGATCCGTCGCATCGGCAGAGATCGGGAAAGAGATCGGATCTTCATGACCATTCAGCGCCAACGCCTGAAACGGCTTCTAAAACAGATGATCGACATCTACAGCCCGTCAGGGAAAGAAGAGGAGATCATTGACTTTCTGAAAACGTACCTGACACGCCGGGGATTTCCGGTGAAAATGCAGACGGTGGACGAAAACCGCGCCAATCTCATCGTGGGCAATCTCGACGACGCGCCTCGCCTGGCCCTGATCGGTCACCTGGACACGGTGTCGGCCTTCGACCTCGATCGGTACGCATACGAGGAGGCGGGGGACTGGATCCGGGGCCTGGGGGCCGCGGACATGAAAGGCGGCTGCGCCGCCATGATCGAGGCTTTCACTGCTTGGTGCGACACCGGTGACCTTACCCCGGGGGCGATCCTCTGCCTGGTGGTGGGGGAGGAGGAAACCGGTGACGGTGCATGGCAGTTGATGAAGGAGCATCACTTTCCGTGGGCCGTTATCGGGGAGCCCACTGGACTCGTCCCCTGCCTTCGCTGTTTCGGGTATGTGGAGATCGAGGTCGCCACCCTGGGGCGCCGGACCCATGCCTCAGTGGCCAACCCCCGCCACAGCCCCGTCACCGTCCTGCTCAGGAAGATGCTCCGGTTGATCCGCTATTTCGAGACGAACCGGCAGGAATTGGTCTTCAACATCCGGGATCTCTTCAGCAACCCCGCCGGGTTCGCCGTGTCCGAACGCTGCGAGGCATGGTTGGACGTCCACGTACCCCCCCACCTCGCCATGGGAACCATTCTCTCCGAGATCGAGGAGACCCTCCAAGGGGACGGTGACAGCCCCATGGACGTGCGAACGGAGTTCAAGTGTCGCACCATCGACGCCGGATACGAGATCCCGGAAAAGGGGGCGGTGGTGGACGCCCTGCGATCCATCTACGAAGCCCGGAAGCTGGCGTGGGCCCCCGACGCCTTCAGGAGCCACTCCGACGCCAATCACCTCTGGGCTTCGGGGGTCAAATCCATCGTTCTGGGGCCGGGGGATCTCTCCCAGGCCCACACCGAGGACGAATCAGTATCCTTCGCCGAAGTCTGTCGGGCCGCGGAGATCTACCTGGATCTTTTACGGCACGTCATGAAGCGCCGAGGCGCCTGATGAAATCCGGGTGCCCGGCGGCGAATTTCATGGGAGGAAACGGCATTGATCGATTTCAACACCACCCGGGAAAGGCTCCGGGATCACTTGACGGTCCTGACCCGCGACATCGGCGAAAGAAGCGTTCGCCGTCCGGAGAATCTGAACCGAACCGCCGCATATCTCCACGCCTTCCATCGGGAGATCCCGTTGGAGTCCCGACTGGAGCCTTACGGTTTAGGGGACATGACAGTACACAACGTCATTGCGTCGCTTGCGCCGGACCGGGCACCCCGCGCCCATTATGTGGTGGGCGCCCACTACGACTCGGTGACAGGCACTGTGGGAGCGGACGACAACGCTGGCGCGGTGGCGGTCCAGCTGGAGACGGCCCGAATTCTGGCCGCTCCGGAGCACCACAAACGGCTTACTGCGGCCGTCACCTTCGTCGCCTTCGCCCTCGAGGAGCCGCCGGTCTACGGGACCCGGTATATGGGCAGCCGCGTTTACGCGGCCCGGGCCCGGGGGGCGAACACGGCCATCGACGGCATGATCTGCCTCGAAATGGTGGGCTATACCTGCCGCACCCCCGGGTGCCAGCACTACCCCTTTCCCCTGATGTTCATGAATTATCCGGATACAGGAGAGTTCATCGGCATCGTCGGCAATTTCAGATCCCGACCGTTCGCCCGCAAGTTGCTCGACAGCTTCCGCAAAAATCAACAACTCCCCGTCATCAGCCTCACAGTCCCCTTCGACGGCCTGCTCATGCCCACCGTTCGCCTGAGCGACCACGCCTCTTTCTGGCGTGAGGGATATCGGGCGGTCATGGTGACGGACTCGGCCTTCTACCGCAATCCCCACTATCATATGCCCTCGGACATCCTGGAGACACTCGATTTCGATTTCATGGCCCGATTGGTCGAGAGCCTCGTTGGATTTTTCCTCTCCCCGAAGCCCTGATCCCATCAGGCCCGAACCCCACCTCCGGGATATCTCTCTAAAGGCCAGAGTGTCGGCCCATCCCACTCGGGATAGGGCAACCCCCTCACCGTCCGTTCATAAACATCCCTGATGTCAAGCCGTTCCATGAGATCCTGCGTGGGAACGCCGGTGTCGGGATCGTATTCCCGGGTATGATAATATTCGGTCAGGAGCGCCTCGTGGGCCTTGACCTGTTTCCTGCCCTCGAGGCTTTCAGCGATATCCGGGGGCTGCGGCAAGGCATCGTGCCGGCGGATACAGCCCTGCCGGATGTTGAAACAGCGCTCTACCGCCCAGATCCTCGGAGCGATTCCACCACCCAAGGATGCTTCGTCGAAATCCTCGCCGGTCAGCGCCGTAAGGAGACGCCCCAACCCGTCGAAGAGTGGAAAAGCCCCCACCAGGGGGACGGTACAGCCCCACGTGTTGACAGCACCCTTGCAACGACCCAAGGCATCAGCCAGGGTGGTAGCGCTTTCCGAGACGACAAGGCTTGCGACCGGCGCCTTTTCCGGATCCGCCGGGAGAAACCCGCGCCGCACGAGTTCCGGGTAAAGCACCGGATCGTTCTCCCCGAATGCCCAGCTCCGACCCCGAAGATGGTCGGCCCCGCGGGTGGAGGTGGCATGGGCCAAAGCGAAGAGCCCCGTCGGGAAGGTTCCCCGGGAGAGGCCCTTGACATGATAGCAATACTTCACGGCCTCGGGGCCCAGAAGCCTGGCCAGGTTGAGCATGCCCTCGGCCAGGCGGTTGCCGAAGCCCGCCCTCAGGGCCGTTCGATGAATCAGCTCGGCCTGTGCCGCCGCGTCCGTCCACGCCAGGGAGACCCCGGCATCCGCTTCGGTGATGATGCCGCGTTCGAAAAGTTTCTTGGCAAAGGCGACGGCATTGCCCAGTGCGATCACGTCCATGCCGTAGAGGTCCGCCAGATTGCCGTATTCCATGATCGCCACCGGGTCCTCGATGCCGGCGTTGACCCCCATGCAGTAGATGGCCTCGTACTCGAGGGCGGCTCCGGTCTCGCCGGCCCGCGGCCCTTCAGGGATCCGAAAGACGTTCTTGCAGGCCACGGAGCAACCGTGGCAACCCTTACGACCGATTTCAAAGCGTTTCCAGGATTCCGGCCGAAGCGAAACCGGCACCTCCTCTGCCTCGAGATATTTCTGAAAATACCGATAGCCAGGACGCCATTCCACCATGCCGACATGGGAGCCGTAAACCGCGACCTTGTCCCGCTGAATCGGATCCGTAGCGAAAAAACGGCGGTCCAGGTCGACAAGGCGCCGAAAAGTCTCCGGGTCCGCGGCGGGAACAGGCGTCGTACCGCGGACCGCCACGGCCTTCAGATGCTTGGATCCAAATACGGCACCGCTGCCCCGCGCCGCCGAGTTGTACTTGTCCACGATGGTGCCGGCGAACCGGACCAGGTTTTCCCCGGCAGGTCCGATGCAGGCCGTGGAAATCTCCTTGCCGTGAGCAGCAACCAAGGCATCCACGGTCTCCCAGGTGGTTTTACCCCAGAGTCTCCCGGCATCCCGCAGTTCAACATGCGCGTTGTCGATCCAGAGATATTTGGGGCGCTCGGCCCGGCCGGTGATGACGACCTGATCGTAGCCCGCCCGTTTCAGGCGGTGGGCGAAGGCCCCGCCGGCGTTCCCGTCCCCGAGAATACCCGAATAAGGCGAGAGTGCGCTCACCTCGATGCGACTCGACAGCGGCACCCCTGTACCGGAAAGCGGCCCTGCGCCAAAACAAAGCACATTATCAGGCCCAAGGGGATCGATGCCTGGCGCGATTTCGTCGAACAGCGTTTTGGAATTCAACCCTCGGCCCCCCAGGAATTTTCGGGCCGCGTCCAGATCCAACGAAACCTTATCAATAGTGCCGCGGGTCAAATCCACCCGTAACACGGTGCCGCACCATCCGTACATGCGTGCCTCCTTTCCCGAGAACATGTTATCCGGACATCACGCCCTGACACCCGGGTCGGCGGCCTTCGATCCCCGGTATCCGCATCAAGCGGCGCCCCCGGACGAGGGGCGCGCCGTTTCCCGATCAGGCTTGCTGAGACGGTGGTCATGCCGCACCGCGCTCTTCCTTCTCTGCCGACAGCAGCCGACAGGCCTTGCTGTCGGGCGCCAGCATGAAGATGCCTGCGAGAATGATGAGGGGCAGGGCAAAAAAGAAACCGAAGACCGGCAAAATGAGAGCGCCGATCACGGCCAGCAGCAGACTCACGGTGAATACAACGGTGCCGACCATTCTGCTGGATATTTTGTCGTAAAAGCATTCCGTTCTGGTCATATGGATTCTCCTTTCAGAGATGTTGGACTGTGATTGCGGCAGTACCCCGATCGTGGGAACCGCCTCCCCTTACATACACATATAATGGTTCACGAACAGCGATTTTTCAATGACGGTTTGATTAATGGGGGAATTGGGGGGTCACCTTATGACCTGAATGGGTTCGGCAAGCATGACGGCTACCGTGGCCATGTCGATTCGCTCATTCGGGAAAAAACTTATTTCCCTGCTAAAGGCTCCTTGACGAATGGACCTGAGATGGGGTAAAAATAATTAATTATGATTTGTGCCTGTTCATCTGTTCCAGGCCCGACAATCGCATCCGGCCTACACCGTTCGCAAATCGCGTAATCCGGACGACGCTCGAAACCAACACCATCAACACCTGATCAGCACATCTCATAACGTGTCCGCCAGAACCGTAGAACGTTTTACTCAACCCCTGATCAACTGGAAAAGGAGGCAATGATGAGCGAAAGTGTCTACAAAATCATCGAACTGGTCGGAACGAGTTCCTCCTCCTGGGAGGATGCCGCGAGAACCGCGGTGGAAACCGCATCAAAAACCCTCAAGGACCTCAGGGTCGCAGAAATCACCAAACTCGACATGAAGGTGGAGAACGGTAAAGTAACGGCCTACCGTGCCCGGGTAAATCTTTCCTTCAAGTACGCCAGCGATTAATCTGCCGCCCCTCATGTCGGCCACCCAAGAAACGCCGCGATTCGCGGCGTTTCGGCTGCCACACAACCCGGGACGGGAAAAAAGGGTGGCGCTGTGGCAGATTATCGCCCCTCAAGCTTCTTGAAGCTTCTTGACGATGGATTTGCCGTATTCCTGAGCCATCTGGATGCTGCCGCCCAGGGAAGCGTTTTTCAACATCAGGGGATCACCCACCATCGCCATCTTAAAAACGTTAGCCATGGTGTTGTAGATCCGCTCAGGCGCTTCGCCGCTCCAGCCGAAAGCACCGAAGGCGCCGCCCACCTTGCCCTCCAGGCCAGCCTTCTCTGCCATAAAGAGCAGGGTTTTCATCTTTTCGAGCATCTCGCCGTGATAGGTGGAAGAGCCGAAAACAAGGGCGTCATAGCCTTGAAGATCCGTTTCATTCTTGATCTTCTTGGCATCCACAACAACGGCCTCCGCTCCGGATATGCGAATCCCTTCGCCGATAAGTTGCGCGATCTTTTCCGTTTCCCCCATTCTTGTGGCATAAACGATCATTACTTTGAACATGTCATCTCCTCCCCTGTCCGAACTCCTCCTCAGTGAGGCTCGAGTTTCCACCTCCCGCCGTCGATTTCAGACCGCGCCAGGGTCGCACATATTTGACGAACACGCCCCCAGCATATCCCGCCATCGGAATCACCGGCCTCCTCGTCAAGACAGTTCTGCAGAATATTACCTGAATTTACAGGAAAACCGGAGTCCGCGTCAATGGGTTTTTAAAGCGTATCCTCACCACGTCGAGACGAACGACCGGATGCCGGAACAGACCAATCGACGTTCATCTCCCCGTGGAAACACAGCAAAACAGCGGTTTTATGTTGACAACGCAGATATATTTCTGCATTGATCTTCACTTGAAGAAGCCTCGGCGGGTTGATGATTGCATGCATCACAGGATGATGCCACGGCCTGTTCCGAAGCCCGTGATCAGGGAGCCAAACCCCAACAGACAAAGGAGAAAAAACGGATGAAAAAAGCAGATTTAATCGAAAAAGTGGCGGAGGACGTCGGCATCTCCAAAACCATCGCGGCGAAAGCCATCGATTCCATCACCGAAGGTATCACCCAGGCCCTCAAGAAAAAAGACGGCAAGGTCACCCTCGTGGGTTTTGGTTCTTTTTCCAAGGTCCGCCGCAAAGCCAGAAAAGGGAGAAACCCTCAGACCGGCGAGGAAATCAAGATCAAGGCCTGCAATGTCGTCAAATTCTCTCCCGGAAAGAAACTGAAAGAGTCCATCTGATACGTCCCGGCAAAGTCTCGCCCTTCGCCCGATCCGTCTATATGGGGCCGGCCGCGCCGTGCGTGCCGGCCGCCCCAGTCATGCCGATCTGGCCACCCGATTTCGGCCGCTTCGTTTGGCCAGATAAAGACCTCTGTCTGCCTCGCGGAACAATTCATCCACGGTCATCGCCCGGCCACCTTCTGGATCAAAGCCGGCGATGCCGAAACTGGCGGTGACGGAGATCGAATTCCGACGATACCCAATCGGTACGTCCGCCAACGTCTTCCTCAATTTTTCCCCGACAATCCAAGCCGCATCCGGCCCGGTTTCGGGAAGCACCACAATGAATTCCTCCCCGCCGTATCGTGCGATCCAGTCGATGTCCCGGCGTGTTACCCGCTTGAACCTGGAAACCACTTCGGCCAGTGCATGATCCCCGGCCAGATGTCCATAGGTGTCATTGACCCTTTTGAAATGATCGATATCACAGAGCAGGATCGACAACGATCGCCGATACCGCTCGGCCCGAAGGATCTCCTTGGGGACTTCAAGATTGAGGTATCCACGGTTGTAACATCCGGTCAGCGCGTCCATGATGGAAAGGCGTTTGATCTCCTCGTTGGCCTCCTTGAGGTTCTGGACCGTCTTTCTCAGTTTCTTGTTGATCCGATTCCTTTCGATGTGAACCATAATCCGGGCCAGAAGCTCCTCCTTGGCAAACGGCTTAACGAGATAGTCCGACGCTCCAGCCCTGAACACGTCCAGCAGCTCCGACATTTCGGACACCGCTGTCAGAAAGATGATGGGCATGTCGGAAATCGACAGTTCCTTCCGGATCTTCCGGCACAGCACCTTTCCATCCATGACGGGCATCACCATGTCGGTGATGAGGATGTCGATGCCTTCGCTGTGTTTACACAAAAACTCATAGGCCTTTTCGCCATCCTCGGCTTCAATGACGTTAATGCCCTCTCGTTTCAAGCAAGCACTCGCCACGGTACGGGAAACAAGGCTATCGTCGGCGACCAACGCACAAATATCCCGCCAAACGCCTGTAGGGTGGAGAATCTTATCGACCGTCGCCAGCATCTCACCTTTCTGAAACGGTTTGGGGATGAACTCTGTCGCGCCCATTTCAAACCCGCGTTTCCGGTCCTCAAGGGTGTCGTTTTCGGTTATGAAAATCACCGGCAGGGGATGCCTCTTGCCCATTGTGCCGTCCTGCCGCTCTCGCAATTTCCGGAAAGTCTGGGCGCCATTCATCTTGGTCATCTCCACGTCCATCACAAGCAGGTCGAAAGGAGTACCCGAGCCCGCGTGGGCCATGACCTCGAAAATATCCCCGGCCTCGATCACCTCGAATCGCCCCTCTTCGAGTTCCTCCCGGATCCTTGACCGGATCGTTTGGCTTTGATCGGCCACCAGTATGCGTCTCTTCGCCTCGACCATTTTCCCTCCATACCGGTTTCACGCAACGCGCCTTTCATGAACCGGAAAGCCGAAGTTTAACCGATCCGTTGTCACCGGAACGCTCGCCCATGACGGCGATTTTTATCAAAACCCGCAAACTTGTCAATATGAAAAGCACGCCAGATTCCAGCCGTCTCTTCTATAATTTTAGAATAGTCAAAAAAATAATCGTTCATCAAGGTATGAATACCTATTTGAGCCATGACGGGGGACACGGTGGACCCGGATCCTCCAACGACGAAAAATTCATTTGCGCAGAGCGTTGCCGAGGATCTGATATCATCCGTATGTTTTTAATTTTTCCATTTAATTTTGATCTTGATTTTAATGCTTTGCTGAAAATAATATAAAAATATTGACTTAAACATAAATAAACCCTAAGCAATAATATCAAATCACAAGAACATCCATACACGAGAATTTAGACAATTATGAAAATCGACGAGATCAACATGGCGATCATCAAGCATCTTCGCGATGGTCGAAGGTCCTTCAAGAACATCGCCGACAATCTGAGCCTAACGGAGAACACGGTCAGATCCCGCGTAAAAAAATTGATGGAGGGGGGCATCCTTGAGATATCGGGCGTGGTGAACCCTGAATCGATCCCCAGACATCATACGGTGATTATCGGCGTCAAATTAGGCACCGCAGACATGTTCAAAAAGGCGGAGCTGTTCAGCAAATTGCGGGGAATCGTTTCTGTAGCGGTGGTGACGGGCCGCTACGATCTGATGGTAACGGTGCTGTTCAACGATGATTACAGCCTGGAGGCATTCTATACGGAAGAGGTTTCCAAGATAGAAGGGGTTCAGTCCATGGAAACCTTCGTCATTTATAAGAACTTCAACCTCAAAGTGCCTTACATCCTATAGACCCCGAATCCAAGCAAGGAAGGGATACCATGAAACCACCCGCCTGCCTTTACATGGATCTGCCGCTCACGGATTACCGGAAGGTATTGGGGCTTCAGCGGGAAATTACGTCCGCCCGAAAGGAAAACCGCCTGGATACGGATGTAGTCCTGGCCCTGGAACACCCGTCGGTCTTTACCCTGGGTCGCAACGGCGGCCGGGAAAACATGGTCGTCCCAGAAGACTTCCTGCGGCGGATGAACATCGACGTGGTCCAGATCGAGCGGGGGGGCAACATCACCTACCACGGGCCCGGACAGCTGGTGGTTTATCCCATCCTGAACCTCAAAGCCGCCCGCATGGGCATTCGGGACTACGTCGGCTGTCTCGAAGCCGCCATGGTCCGAACGGCTGCGGAATGGGGGGTGAACGCTACCGGTCATCCCAAAAACAGGGGTGTCTGGGTCGACAATCGAAAACTGGGCAGCATCGGCGTCAGCGTCACCCATGGGATCTGTTTTCATGGCCTGGCCATGAACGTCAGCACCGATCTGGCGCCCTTTGACTGGATCAACCCCTGCGGGCTTCACGGAATCCGCATGACTTCCCTCAAAAGGGAGCTGGGACGGGAAGTTTCCATGGATGCGGTCCGACGGGTCTTGAAAAGGCACCTCTTTTCGGTTCTCAACATGGCGTGCGCGGATGCGGACATGGCGACCCTCATGGGTCGGATAATTCTCCGGGCAACGCCGATAGAAAGGTTTCGACCATGACACGCGAACACACTCCCCAACCCACCCGAAAACCCCGGTGGCTATCCCGCCGTCTACCCACCGCCCCTGAATACGAGCAGGTCCGCACCGTTATCTCCCAGGGTCGCCTGCATACGGTCTGCGAGGAAGCTAAATGCCCGAATCAGTTCGAGTGCTTTTCCCAGCGGACGGCCACTTTCCTGATCATGGGATCCCGATGCACCCGCGATTGCCGATTCTGCAACGTGGCACACGGCCCCCAGGCCGCGCCCGATCCGGAAGAACCCCGGCGAGTGGCCGAGGCTGCCCTCAAGATGGGACTCCAGTACGTGGTCGTGACGTCTGTAACCCGGGACGATCTTCGGGACGGCGGCGCGGATCTGTTCGCAGAGACCATTGCCCAAATCCGCCATCGGTTGCCCGGAGCTCGGGTGGAGGTCCTTATCCCCGATTTCCAGGGAGATCGGGATGCCCTGAAAACCGTTCTGGACGCAGTCCCTCATGTCCTGAACCACAACATCGAAACCGTACCGCGTCTCTATGGGCGGGTCCGTCCCCAGGCCGTTTACGAGCGATCCCTCGAGCTCTTGAAACGGGCGTCCTCCATGGCACCGAATATTCCCACCAAGTCCGGCATCATGCTGGGGCTGGGGGAGTCCGACGCGGAGGTGCGGGAGACACTAGGGAGCCTCAGGGCGGTCGGCTGCAAGTTCCTGACCATCGGCCAGTATCTTCAGCCGTCACGCCGCCATCTGCCGGTCGAGCGATTCGTTTCGCCCGAAGAATTCGACGCCTGGCGTGAGGCTGCTCTGGCCATGGGCTTCACCGATGCGGCCAGCGGCCCTTTTGTTCGAAGTTCTTACCATGCCAAGGACCTTTACCAGACATCATGTGCCTGAAAAATGCAGCCCTCGGCACCGATCACGGTTTGAATTTAGAGGAAACTTTCGATGGACGTCAAATCCATACCAAATGCCTCGGCTACGCCGTTGCAGGTAATCTCTCCATTCACGACGTTGGCACCCTGTTTGATCTCGGAATTGTCTCGCATGGCGGCCTGCCACCCTTTGCCCGCAATCTCGACGGCGTAGGGCAAGGTGGCGTTGGTGAGCGCCATGGTAGAGGTCTTGGGAACCGCACCGGGCATATTGGCCACGCAGTAATGGACGATACCGTCGACTTTGTATATCGGGTCGGAATGGGTTGTGGCCCGGGAAGTTTCGAAACATCCCCCCTGATCGATGGCGACATCCACGAGCACGGAACCGGGTTTCATGCTCTTCAGCATCTCTCGCGTAATCAGTCTCGGCGTCTTTGCCCCGGGAATCAGGACCGCTCCCACCACGACGTCAGATCGCGTGACGAGATCCCGGATGGCAGCGGGGCTGGAATAGAGAAGGAAGCAGTTGGCCGGCATCACGTCGCTCAGATGGCGGAGGCGCTCGAGGCTGGTGTCGAGGACATAGACCTTGGCGCCCAGGCCGCAGGCCATCTTGGCCGCATTGATGCCAACGGTGCCGCCCCCGATAATGACCACAGTTCCCGGATCGACACCGGGAACCCCGCCCAGGAGCACCCCATGTCCCCCCTGGGCTATCTCCAGGTACTTGGCACCCTGCTGAATGGCCATCCGACCCGCCACTTCGCTCATGGGCGTAAGCAACGGCAGGGTGCCGTCCTTCTTCTGGATGGTCTCATAGGCAATGCAGACGGCTTTACTCTTGATGAGGGCCCGGGTCAGCACTTCGGCGGCCGCAAGGTGAAGATAGGTGAAAAGAATCTGATTTTCCCGGATGAGATCGTATTCGACCGGCAGGGGCTCCTTGACATGCATGACCATGTCGGCACGGTCAAAGATCTCCCTGGGCGTTGCAACGACCTCGGCCCCGGCTCCGTCATAGGCCGCATCATCAAAGCCGCTCCCCAGACCGGCGTTCTTTTCGACAAGCAGGGTATGACCGTTGTGCTTCATGACCTCTACCCCGTCCGGCGTCATGGCCACGCGGTTTTCCTCGGCTTTGATCTCTTTCAGGATTCCTACGATCATTTGGATCTCCTTTTGAAAACGAGTACGGTGACACGAATGGTAAATCGATCGGAAATGTGTTACTGATCGTTTTTGAACGACTCCCTGTCAACAGGTCTGCTGAAAGCTGAAAAATGAACAGCGTGAAAAGCACGTCGCTCTCTAAATTAAAGTCGCAAAAAACAATATCATTTTAGGCCACGTGAATCCATCGTATTGTCCATGAAAACCCCAAAAGGCCTCCCGGCATCGAGTCACCCACCACCAACGCCTCGAAGCCGGTTTTTATCGTCAACACAAAATTTCCTTGAAAACCATCCCCTAGATTCATATGATGGCGCATCATTTGTGGATTGCGGATATAATCTGCTTCATTTATTTTAAAAACTATCATTTCAAATTAGATCTGATGCTAATGGATCCAGCGTTCCCCACCAATGCAACGGCAGAGAAACCTGGAATCAACACGGCGTATGAGGATACGGATGGGCGGGAGTCCACCCACCCGAAATAAAAAGGAGTTTCTCATTCAATTCTATTACACCCCGGAAAAGACGCCAGGAAGACGCGGAGCCTTCCCTCTGCATGACGGGAGCCATGGCCGAAGGACTCACTGTCGTGGCCAAGCCGATCCTAAAGGCCGACTTGACCTCCGCCGTCTGCCGGGCGCTCGAATCCGCCCGAAGAGCATAAAATTTCGACAAGAATAAACGAGGCATCTGATTTTGGAACCGACGCCAGAACCGAACATCAGGAGCGATCTGCCGCCGAATGATATCCTGTCGGAATTCAAGACAGCGCTCCATGAAGAGATGGCCACCATTTACAGCAATGGATTCGCGGACGCCTTTCAACTGAAAAACGGCCGATTCATCGCCTTCATCGGCAACCGCTACCATTACACTTTCGCCATGGAAAGGCCTTTGAGTCTCTTCTGGGATGTACCTGCGGTTCTCGACATCCCCGACAGACCCCCCCTGGACATCGTGCTCCTTTCCACCTGGGGGCTGACATTGACCGCAAGCCTTCCCGACCATTTGGGCAAACGGATCGAAACGGCCCGCCTTCACTACAATCCAGCTCAGATGCTCGGACGATGGATCGAAAGGCTCGAAGAATTCAGAGATCGACCGAATCCGACAGGGAACCGCGCCTGCGGAATGCTTGCCGTCTCGGGAACTCCCGTGGACGTGGTGACGGCAAAGGATCTCGACCCGGATCAAGCCCAGGCGGTTGCAGCGGCCCTGGGCCACGATGCGACTTTCATCATTGCCCCGCCGGGAACGGGAAAAACCCGGATCATCGCTGAAATCGCCCGTCTCCTTGCCCAAAAAAAACGCTCCGTCCTGGTCGCCTCGTGCAGCAGTCAGTCTGCGGACCGAATCGTTTTGGAGATCTCCCACCGATTTTCGACCGATGAAGGGAACGACGGGCGCGTCATTCGGGTCGGACATCCGGTACGGTTGGACTTCGCGAAGCATGAGCGCCTTCTCGTGGGATGGCTTGCCGCCATGAAAGCTGAAGCCGCTTTGAAAGAGAAAACACAGATCAAGGAAAGACTTCGGACGGTAGAGACGCGATCCATCAAGGTATCCAGGATGATCGACATCCTGACCTGGCTGTCACGGGGAGAGGATGACCTCGAGGAGATGGACCGCAATCTGACGGATCTCAAGGAAAAAAAACGAATGCTCGAAAAACGGCGACACACCATGAAGGAGATCGCCAGTCGGATCACGTTCTGGCGCGACGCCGATGCGGAAGCCAAGATGGTCGAGGTGCTCGAGGCGAAACGTGCCCGAGTCAGCGAAACCATCGCCTCTTTGAAGGACGAGGTTTTGGAGCTGACCGCTCTGCTGGAGGCTACAGTCGCCCGCCTTGCCGACGCCCATAGCATCTATACCAAAACATCTTCGGCCGGGTGGTTGGCACGCCAGCTGCGCCAGCTGCCTTCCCCGGAACAGCAATTAACGGTTATCGACGACCTTGAGGCCAAAACGGCCGAGCTGCGGAAGATGATAGCAGCCAAGCAGACGATCCGAAAGACTCTCGAACACCGGCAGGCACGGCTGGAGTCGGTAGCAACGCGCTTTAACCGGACGCATCCCGACGGCCAAAACGGCATTCATAAAAAAAAGCTCATCCTCAAAACGCGCTATGAACCGTTGCGCCGTGAGACGAAAAGGCTCAACAAGTCCTATCACGACAGCCGCATACACATGGCGGGGATCCTGAGCGCAAGACTGAAAATTCTGAATGGCTGGGGTTTTACTCAAGTGTCCGGAGGCCCTCCGGAGACGGTCCTCAACGCAATCAAGGCAGCCTATGCCGCCGCACGATCCGAAACCAAGGGACTGGACATCGACGCTCTCCGCCATGAACTGACACAGCTCGAAAAGGACGCAGCGTCATGTCGGAAGGCACTGAAGATACCATCTTGCGAGACGGATGCCCTGGAAGTCGGTCCGGATATGAAGAAAGTGGAAGAGCAGATCATCGCCGATGCGACCGTCATTGTAACGACCCTTTCCACCGCCTGCCGACATGACGCTGTCCAATCCCGGAGGTTCGATACGGTAATCATTGACGAGGCTGCCGTGACGTCAGTGCCGACAGTGTGGATCACGGCAGGTCTTGCGAAAGCCCGCGTCGTCGTTCTGGGAGATCCGAATCAGACGCCACCCCCCGTCTTATCCGACGGCGAGTTGGTGCGCAAATGGATGGGACGGAACGTCTTCGAGAGTGCGAGCATCACCGTGAACGAGAAAGAGCGTTCCCATTGGGTCACGCTCCGCCGTCATTACTGTACGCACCCCCTCATCAACGGGCTGACTGCAGAGATGCGCTCCCAATGGGCACCGCCAGGACTCGACCCCAAGGCCTTGCCTGAACTCGAAGATATCACTGAAGATTCCGACCTCTCCGAGGTCAAAAGCGCCGCACGAAATATCCCCGCCGCCATTCTCATGATCGACACCGGACCCTACAACGCATGGATCACTCGGGTGGCCGGCTGCGATCCCGCGGACAGGATAAATTTCGTATCAGCCGCCTGTTCCGTCTCCGCTGCGAGGGCTGTTCTTGACAAGGATGGGACCTTGCCCGGTTACGACGACACCCCCCGGGTTCTCATCATCGCGCCTTACGCTTCCCATGCCGCCTTCGTGGATCTGATGGTCCGCCACGAGCATCTGGAAAACGCCATTCATGTCGGAACCCCTGAAAGCCTTGCCACCGTCCGCGCGTCCGCAGTGGTTCTGGACCTGGTGGAGGACAGTCCCTATTCCAGCGCTCCCGTATTCAGGCCCAGCGCTGATGCCCTCCTACTGCGGCGCATGTATACCTGCCTCTCCCGCGCCCGATGCCGCCTCGTCGTCATCGGGGATTTCGGCTACATCGAGCGTCGGACTCATGGTACCATCATCGGAAACCGCTTCATCCCAGCACTCAAAAAACGGGCGGCCATCCTGAAATTATCCGACCGCATGTCGGATGAGGTTTTGGCTGCCCAAAACGATGGATTCCAGGATGAATCGAGCACCCTCAGGACCCTCCGGGTGCGATTTATAGACGGCCTCATGAAAGACATCGCCGCCGCAGAAAAGCGGACAGTTCTCTACTCTCCAACCCTGGACATGGATATCATCTCTGAATTAAAATCCGTTCTGTTTACAGCCACCGCTAAAGGCATCAGGGTATATGCCGTCACCCGGCCGATTGAAGAACGACGGAAAAGCGAGGTCGAGGGATATCGATTGATGGAGGGGATGTTGGAAAAATGGGGAGTCAAGGTGATTCATCAGATGCAGATGCATGAAAAGCTGGCCTTGATCGACGACCGCGTCCTGTGGTTTGGACCTCATGACCCCTTGGGCACCGATGCTATGACAATCTCCTCGGGTTGCCCGCGAGGCATGGAGCGATGGGACGATCAGGACCTGGTCGCATTCACCGCCCTGAAGCTTGGGTTGGACGCACTTGTCGGGGCCTTCGACGGAGACAGGCGCCCCCAATGTCCCATTTGCGGCGGGGAGATTGTTGTCGCCGTAGGCATGCATCGGCCCTTTTACTGGAGATGTATCCAAAAAAGCTGCTATGCCAGGCCCATCGATCACGCCAAGGGGACGGCGCAGGATGCCCTCCGCTGCACCCGGTGCAACGGTAAGGTGGAGTTCGGGACTTGGGGAGGAAAGCCTTGCTGGCGCTGTACAGCCAACCGAAGACACCGGCAACCCATCGCTCCGACGCACTTGACCACGCCCGAGACGTCAGCAAAGATCCCCGCCAAAGCGCTGGCCCGGCTGAGGAAAGACTTCAAGATCCCCGGACCGCAGGACTGAAGCGTCTTCATAGGGACCGATCGGCTCATGAATTCGGGCGGGAGGGCGTCTTTGGGGCTGGTTGCCTCCCGCCCAACCGGTTATTCGTTGATAATTTCCATGAGGTCCTGTAGTTTCTTCAACCCCTTGAGCGTTCCGGCCTTGCTGGTATTGATCAGTTTGGCACCGATGGGGCTGCTGTTGTCGATGGTGGCGATGACAGCCACATTCCCCATATCGCCGGTATCCAGGGTTACTTCATGGGAGGTTCCCGTATCATCCAGGAGCGAGAGGGTGACATCGCTGTCCTTGAACCGGGCGGCGGATCCGTCTTTCACCCGACCGTAGTCCCAGCACATGAGCCAGACATACTTCATGTCATCCAGCTTGGTGATCCGCATGATCTCCTCGTTTTTTCCGCCCTTGTCGCCCACGCCTTCGTCTCCGCTCAACTGCATGAAGGGAAAGGCGTTCAGATCACCTTTTTCACCGAAATAGACCAAGCCCTGTTTGCCTTCCTTGGTTTCGTACGCCGCGGCCAGATCAAAATCGGCGGCAGTGGTCCACCGCATGGCGGCCATGAGTTGTTTGAATCCGCCGACATTGGCCTCGCTGCCTTTTTGTTTCAATTCCATTTTCATCTCCTTTGGTTGCGTCGATAGGGCGGCATCCGAAGTGCCGACCCGGTCCTTAACCGAGTGGGATTCGCAATGCATCGCCTTCCGTCATAACGGAAAAAGTCTCTAAAGAGGTTTTGGCGGCGCCCGAAACCGGTTCACCCGTATAGGTGAAAGTCGATCTGGAAACACTGCAGCACTCGAGGCGGCCTTCCCTAAACAGAGGATCGAGCCGCCGCCCCATGTGTGTGCATCGATTGGAAAATGCGTGGAAGGCGCCTTCGATGCCGCGAACCACCAGAATCCTTCGGGGAAGTCCCCCGCCCTCCAGGCGCACCGCACCTCCTGGACGTCTCAGTTCCGGCATCCGTTCCAGTTGGACCGAAAGGATGCCTTCCGCATAGGACCAACCACCCGAATCAGAGGGCTGCGGGGTTTCGCAAATGCCCAAAATACGCTTCAACAGTTTCATTTGTTCCTCACGTCTCTTTCACATCGAAGCGCCACTGTCAACACTCGCGCAACGCATCAAGATGTACCGCCAATCCGCATTGTCGCGAGCAATGGATTCAGGGAAACTCATCCGCCATCTTCATGCCGACGCCAATAGTCTATAAACATAAAGGGTGAAGCGGTTCCATTACCTGAGAACCCCGCTCCACCCCTTGGCGTCTATGACTGTTTTGGGGTCCCATGGCCGGGTAGTCCCGGCCGGACACCATCAATACAGGTCGTCTTCCATATCGACCGGGGATGCCGCGCCAGCACCCTTCTTCTTTTTCGGCTTTTCCGTGATCATGGCTTCCGTGGTGAGCATCAAACCGGCCACAGACGCGGCATTCTGGAGAGCAAACCGCACCACTTTCGTCGGGTCGATGATACCGGCGGCCATCAGGTTTCCAAAGGCACCGACGGCCGCGTCGAATCCGTAATCGTCCTTACCCTCCAGCACATGGTTCACGACGACCGAACCCTCATGGCCGGCATTGCAGACGATCTGGCGAAGGGGGGCTTTGAGGGCCCGCTTCAACAAGGTCAAGCCGTGCTTCTCATCTCCGGGGACATTCAGATTGTCCAGAGCGCCAAGACAACGAATCAGGGCAACCCCACCGCCAGGAACGATCCCTTCCTCCACCGCCGCCCGGGTGGCGTTCAAAGCGTTCTCTACGCGCGGCTTTTTCTCCTTCATCTCGGTCTCCGTGGCCGCGCCCATGTTGATCACCGCAACGCCGCCGGCGAGCTTAGCCAGTCGCTCCTGAAGCTTTTCCCGATCGTAATCGGACGTCGTCTCCTCGATCTGGGCCTTGATCTGGCGAATACGGCCGTCCAGGTCCGCCTTGGAACCCGCGCCATCCACGATGGTGGTGTGGTCCTTATCGATCCGTACCGATTTGCACCGGCCCAGGTCGTTGAGGGTGACGTTTTCTAGCTTTATACCCAACTCTTCTGAGATGACCTGACCGCCTGTGAGAACGGCGATGTCTTGGAGCATGGCCTTTCTGCGATCGCCAAACCCCGGCGCCTTAACCGCGGCTACCTGAAGCGTGCCTCGCAGCTTGTTCACGATCAATGCCGCCAAGGCCTCTCCCTCAACATCCTCCGCGATGAGAAGCAGGGGCTTTCCCGACCGGGCTACCGCCTCCAGAAGCTTGACCAAGTCCTTGAGGTGGGAAATCTTTTTTTCGTGAATGAGGACATAGGGCTCCTCCAGATGTACCTCCAGTTTTTCGGCATCGGTTACGAAATACGGAGAAATGTAGCCTCGGTCGAACTGCATGCCCTCAACCATGTCGAGGGTAGTGGCCATGCTTTTGGCCTCCTCCACCGTGATGACGCCCTCCTTGCCCACTTTTTCCATGGCATCCGAGATCAACCGGCCGATCTCTTCATCGTTGTTGGCGGAGATGGCAGCCACTTGGGAGATCTCGTTTTTGCCCTTGACATCCTTTGAAAGGGCCTTGAGCTGCTCGACTACGGCGGCAACTCCACGGTCAAGCCCCCGCTTGAGGGCCATAGGATTGACACCGGCCGTTACCAGCTTATGGCCTTCGGCATATATGGCCTGAGCCAGTACCGTCGCTGTCGTGGTGCCGTCTCCCGCGGTATCAGATGTTTTTTTGGAGACTTCCTTAACCATCTGGGCGCCCATGTTTTCAAACTTGCCCTCCAGTTCGATCTCCTTGGCCACACTCACGCCGTCCTTGGTGACGATTGGGCTACCGAAACTTCTTTCAAGAACGACGTTCTTGCCCTTGGGCCCCAAAGTGACCTTCACAGCATCAGCCAGGCCGTTCACTCCGGCAAGCATCTTTTCACGGGCATTAACACCATATGTGATCATTTTTGCAGGCATCTTCACTCTCCTCTTGTGTCGTTATTCAAATACTGCCAGAATATCACTCTCGCGCATGAAGATCTGCTCTTCTCCCCCCGTCTTGATCTCGGTTCCGGCATACTTCGAAAACAGCACCCGGTCCCCGACCTTGACCTCGGGTGCCGTTCGGGTGCCGTCATCATTCAGTCGGCCCGGACCCACCGCCAGGATCTCTCCCTCCTGGGGTTTTTCCTTGGCCGTGTCCGGAATAATGATCCCTCCGGCGGTTTTCTGCTCGGCTTCAAGTCTTTTTACCAAAACCCTGTCGTTCAACGGTCTGACCTTCATCTCGCCTGTTTACCTCCGTGAATGTTATGATGAAAACGCATCAATATTTTTCACACGTCAAAAATCAGCATACAGCCTGTCTTTGTCGTATGTTATCGGCGGCAGGGAACCGTTTGCACACCCCATCGGGAACGGTTTCAAGCCCGCACCAACATCCGTTTGTTTTGGCCCTAAAAATTAAGCGAAAGAGAAGCCTTGTCAAGAGCTGACAACAAAATTTTACACAATTATTTTATCAATTGATTTCGAATAGATAAATTTTTAAAAAATGGCACGATACAGCGTAATGGATCCTTACTTGAACCGACCTGTTGAGATTTTTTTCATAACTACCTATATTATCAATTAAAACCTTTTTGCGGATACTGGAGAAAAAAATGGACTGGAGAAAAATCACGGCGACAGCAACGGGGGGCTTGGTGCTTCTTGGCATCTGCCTGTGGATTGCCGTCAACCGCTTCGACGTCAACCACTTCAAACCCGAGATCGAGGAGATAGTGTATAATGCCACGGGCCGGCGATTGGCGCTGACCGGCGACATTGATCTGAAAATCGGATTTCACCCCTGGCTGGTTGCAAGACAGGTGCGTCTTGAAAACACGGAATGGGGATCGCGGCCCGACCTGGCCGTCATCGAAAGGCTCGAGATCGAGGTCTCTCTGATCCCCCTGCTCAGGCGTAAGATCGAGGTCTCCCGGCTTCTGCTGGTCGACCCGGATATCCTTCTGGAAACCGATGGCGACGGGGTTCTCAACCTCGGTCCAATCCGAGCGGATAAGGTCGCCGGCGATAAATCCGTCTCAGGATCCTTACCCTTCCCCAGCCTCCATAACATCGATATCCAAAACGGTCGGATCGCCTACCGCGACGGCCGGACGTCGGCATCTCATACCATGGCGGTAAAAATTTTGACGGCGTCGCGCACCCATGAAGGCGACCGGATGAAGATCATGCTGAAAGGGGCCTACAATGATCACCCCCTCGAGATCATCGGCTCCGTCGGAGGACTCAGGCGTCTTCTCGATGCAGACCTCGACTGGCCGGTGGATTTGACCGCCAAAACGCAGGGGTGGACCATGGACGTTCAGGGCACGGTCAGGGATGTCATGGGACTGACGGAAGGGGACCTCGCCATAACGGTTTCGGGCGAGCCCGGCGTCGTTTCCGGCATCGGTGCCATCGCGGTTGACGCCGATGTGGACATCGCGGACATCCGGACCTACCGCTTCTCCGACTTGAATGCCGTCATTGGAGAAAGCGACCTTCATCTGTCCGGTACACTGACGCTTTCGGACAAGCGTCCCCGGCTGACAGCGACGATCTCCTCCAACAAACTCGATCTTCGCCCCATCACTTTCATTGCCGGGATCGGGGCGTCGCCGTCGGCCCTGGAACAGCCATCCTCGGGAAAGCGGGTTTTCTCGACGGTGCCGCTTCGTTTTGATGCGCTCAGGCAACTGGATGCCGACCTCGAATTCCATCTGGCCGCCCTTCTCACGAAAGAAGCCGCCTTCACGGGTCTGGGCGGAAATATTCGACTCGAGAACGGGCGTCTCGGGATGAAACCGTTCTCTGCGACGATAGGCGGATCCGCACTCACCGCGACACTGGAAATCAATGCAGCAGCCTGGACACCCACCTTTTCAGGCACGCTTCAGGTCAAACGACTGAATCTTGGAAAGATGTTTGACGTCCTGGATATCCGAAACGCCGTCACCGGCATGGGAAATCTGGAGGCGAATCTGATGGGACGGGGAAAATCCATTGCCGAGGTGATGGGAAGCCTGAACGGCAATACCGTCTTCGCCCTTCAAAAGGGCTTTATCAACCTACAGTATCTGCAGTTCATCTCCCTTGATTTCACCGCTGCCCTCGTTGATCGGATTTTCTCGCTGCTGGGTGTCCCGTCGGGAGGCAGGGCGGAAATCCAGTGCCTTTTCGGCCGACTCGACATCACCAACGGTGTCGTCGACGTATCCCCGCTGGTCATTAAAACGCCTGAAACGACCGTTTTCGGCACCGGCGGCATCAACCTCAAAACGGAACGGCTCGACCTCTCGATCAGCACGGAGCCCACCCGGGGTACCGACGTCATCCGGTTCACCATGGGACAGTTGACCCGTATCTTCAGACTGACCGGAACCCTGGCCCGTCCGACCCTGAGCATCGATCCCTTCGCCGGCGCGACGCTTCTGGTCAGGGCGTTGAGCGGTCCGGCCATGGCCGGAACCCTACTGGCCATGGAAGCCCTTCTGGAGAGCAAGGACGTGAGGGACAATCCCTGCCTTCAAATGACGGCTTCACCGGTAAACCCCTCTTCGGTGCTGAAGGCTGTTGAGCCCCTGAAAGAAAAGATCGAGGATGCGGGTGAATCGATTCTGAATATTTTCCGGAATCGTTAGATCTTGCCCCGTTGGCGCGCCATGTTCATATAGGTCTCGAAAACATTCCGAGGGGGCACATATCGCTCCGCGGCGTCCTTCTGCAACAGCGAGACGGCCGCCTCGGGACACGCCGGCACACAGAGTCCGCATCCGATGCATCGGTCGCGGTTGACCGCCGCCTTGCCGTTCACCGTGATCGCATCCATCTGGCATGCCGATACGCAGGATTCGCAGGCGATACACTTGTCGGAGGCCACCACGGCAAAATAATTGGTGTGGACCGCTTTGGCGGGAATATCCAGGGTTTTCAGATTTTTCAGCACCTGGCAGCAACATCCGCAACACATACAGATGTTGGCCGGCTTCTGGGCATTTCCCGGCTGCAGCACCAACCCGGCCGCCAAGCCGGTCCTGAGAACCGCCAAAGCCTCCTCTATGGAAATGGTCCGCCCCAAACCGTTTTCCTCGTAGAAAGCAGCCGCCGATCCGAACGAGAGACAGACCTCCATAGGGTTGCCGCACCCTTTACCCAGCATTTCGTGCTCCCGCCGACAGATGCAGGGCGAAACCACAATTCTGGACTGGCGTGCGATGATCTCTTCGGCCGCCTCATATGGCATCACGGACATTCCGGCCGAGATGCTCCTGGCAATGGGAACCACCCTGAGCTGCTTCGTCTCCTGCTTCACCCATTGTTTTTCCATGAGGACCGGAAGGTATTCGTTGACATCCCGGATCAGGTCCTCATTGAGATCGTTGAGGTGATACTCCCAGATGCCGACAACGAACTGGGCGGCCATGTAGTACTTCCGCCCGTCCCTGGTTGACCGGAAAATCAACCCTTTCCTGGACATGCGCTCGAGCATGTCGGCCAGCCGGGTCTCATCCCTGCCGGTTCGCCGGGCAATACCTTCCACCGGCTCCGGCATCATGATCAGCTGGGCGGCAATTTCCGCCTCCTCCTCCGAAAACAACCGTTTCAGAACACGAATTTCAACCCCGGATTCCGTCGCCGGAAAACCTGCCGGAAGGCTGTCCAAATGATGGGCCAATCGGGTGTACGCCTCGGTCATGGTGTCATATCTCCTGTTCAATGGCTTTCCGTATGCTTACATACGATGCCGTTTGAGTACGAACAAAGAGAATAAAAATAGCAGAAAGTATAAGGAAATGCCAACAGATTCAAAATTCCATTTTGAAGCACTTGAAAAATTGGAATGGAAAAGATATAAGTATCCATTTCAGATAAACAGTCGGTGACCGCGCAATCTATTTTCGGCACCATACCACTGGAAACACCGGCGCCGACACCAGTGAACGAGATGCCGTCCGGATCACGCCGGACGGCTTTTTTTATGAATACACCCTTCAGCTGCGTCGTGAAAAACCGCAGCCGGAATCACCGCTTGGGTCAATTTCCGGCGCATATTTTCAAGAAAGAACAATCAAATGAATTTTAGCGAATTAGGGCTGAATGCGGCACTTCTCGAAGCCGTTGCCGATATGGGGTTTACATTGCCCACGGCGATACAACAACGCGCGATACCCGCACTCCTGTCAGGAGAAAAGGACTTTGTGGGACTGGCTGAAACGGGTACCGGTAAAACCGGTGCCTTCGGACTGCCGCTGATTCAACGAATCCATCCCGCCGATACCCAACCCCAAGGCATTGTGATCTGTCCGACAAGAGAGCTGTGTCTGCAGATTACGGAAGATCTGAAACAGTATGCACGGTATCTGAGGGAAATCCGTATCATCGCCGTTTACGGCGGGGCCGCCGTCTCCAACCAGATCCGACTGCTCAGGAAAGGCCCCCAGATCATCGTGGCGACACCAGGGCGGCTCATGGATCTCCTCGATCGCAAAGCCCTGTCCCTGTCCCACGTCTCCTGCGCGATTCTCGATGAAGCCGATGAAATGCTCAACATGGGTTTCAAAGAGGATATCGACCGTATCCTCAACCAGATGCCCGGGGATCGAAATATCTGGCTCTTTTCCGCTACCATGGCGGAGGGCGTCGCCGCCATCGCGCGAACATACCTGACCAATCCGACGGAGGTGCGGGTCGGCGGCCGGAAGCAGAGCCCGAAAGGCCTTCGCCACACCTGTTATGTCATCCATGAACGGCACCGGTATGAGGGCCTCAAGAGAATCATCGACTTCAACCCGGACATCTTCGCCCTCGTCTTCTGCCGGACCCGAATGGAGACCCAGGCCGTAGCCGATGCGCTCATACAGGACGGACATCCGGCCGACACGCTTCACGGCGATTTGTCCCAGTTCCAGCGCGATTGCGTCATGAGAAAATTTCGGCAGGGTGCGGTTCGGATTCTTGTTGCAACAGATGTGGCGGCACGGGGACTGGACGTGGAGGAGATCAGCCATATCATCCACTACCGCCTGCCGGATGAGATGGAAATCTACACCCATCGCAGCGGGAGAACCGCCCGTGCGGGAAAGACCGGGGAATCCATCGCTCTTGTCAACACCAGGGAAATACGCAGGGTTCGCGAGCTGGAGGCCCGGCGAAATATCCGGTTCACCTTTTCGAAAATGCCGGACGGTCGGGCGATCTGCGAAAAACGGCTGTTGGGGTTGATTGAAAAAATCGTCCGAACGGAGGTGGACGAAACGGACATTGAAGCCCATCTGCCCGCCATATTGACGGCACTGGCACCCTTTGACAAGGAGGAGTTGATCAAGCGATTCCTGGCCGCGGAGTTCGACCGGTTCAACGCCTATTACCGGACGGCCGAGGATATCCATGTGGACGTCAAGGGTTGGGGTGCCGGAAAGACCGCCGGATCAAAAACCCCTGCTTCGAAAAACCGAACGAAGCTCAGAAAAACGCGGCGGTTTTTCATCAATATCGGCCGTCTGGACAAGATCAATGCAAAAGCCGTCGCCCGTCTTATCGCTTCGAAAACCGGGATCGGCCCGAACATGATCGGCGCCGTCGATCTGAAACGGGAATTTTCGTTCTTTGAAGTGGAGCGGAGCGCTGCAAAAAAAATCCGGGATGCCTTTGAAGACGTCGTCTTGGACGGTCGCCGGATCCAGGTTCGGGATGCCGTAACGGAACCAAAGGCTTCCTGAACTTTTTTTTCGCCCCCTAATCTACAGCCGAATCTCGATCTTGCCGCTCAGGTAGCCTTTGAGCTCGCCGATGGGAACTTCCTCCCGGTGAAAGATACCCGCGGCAAGCGCTGACTCCACTTGCGTCCGGGTGAACACCTCGTGGAAATGCTCAACACATCCAGCCCCGCTCGAGGCAATGACGGGAATGGTCACAGCACCCTTGACGGCATTGATCAGCTCAATGTCGAACCCCGCGTTGGTGCCGTCCCGGTCGATACAGTTGAGGAGGATCTCGCCCGCCCCCAGGGTTTCGCAGACCCGGGCCAGGGTCACGGCATCCACGTCGCGCCCCTCCCGCCCCCCTTTGACGGTGCACTGGTACCAGCAGTAGTGCTCGCCTTCCGGTCCAGGAAAATCTGTCTCGATGACGGGATGCGGGGTGTCGCCGGGAGAGGCGACGTAAACGCGCCGAGGATCCACGGAGATGACCACCGCCTGGTTGCCGTAGACCCGGGCGATGGCCTCGATGGCGCTTTCCCCGGTCCGCCGTTCGGCTTTCAGGTATTCTTCGACGATATAGACTGCGTCGCTGCCGATGGAGACCTTGTCGGCGCCGGATCGGAAATATACAGCCGCCACCTCCAGGGCCGTATAGGCGCGGCCATCCTTGTCGGTATAATCCCGGATGCCGCCGCCGATGGTCAGCGGGACAAAGACATGACGGGAGGTCTGCTTGAGTACTTCGATCATGGGCATGTCCTCCAGGGGAAAATCCCTGAAACCAGTGATGTTAAGAAAAGTGATCTCATCAGCGCCATCCCGGTAGTAGCGGCCGGCCAACGCCGCTGGATTGCCCAGATTCCTCACCTCTCCATCCTCCCGTACATCGTACTGATCGCCCTTGGTGACCACCAGTTCGCCCCGGTCGTTGGACCGGACGTCCAGACAGGCGATGATCCGTTTGGCCAAGAGGGTCGGCCCGGACATCCCGATAGGCAGATACGGGGTTACGTCGGAACGGATAAAGTTCTCGAGAATCCGAAGGCCGGTCTTGCCGCTCTTTTCCGGATGGAACTGGGTGGCGATGACGTTCCCTTTCTGGACGGCGCTGACGAAGGGATACCCATAATCAGTGGTCGTCAGGACGGCGGAGGCATCGTCGGTCGCCACATGGTAGGAGTGAACGAAGTAGACCTTTTCATGACCCGAAAGCCCGTTGAAGATCCGGGAAGGCTTTCGGGCGTTGAGGCCGTTCCACCCGATGTGGGGTACCGACAGATCGGTTTCGAACCGCTTCACGGTTCCCGGCAGAAACCCCAGTCCCGTCACGCCGGGCGCCTCCGCGCTGCCGTCGAAGAGCGCCTGAAGCCCCAAACAGATACCCAGAAAGGGGCGATCCGCCGCAAGGTAGGCCTTCAACGGCACCACAAATCCCTTTTCGTTCAGGATACGCATCATGTTGCCGAACGCCCCCACACCGGGAAAAATCAGCCGTTCTGCAGCCAGGATATCCTCCCCGGTACGGGCGATCCGAACCGTTTCGCCCAGCCTCTCGACGGCGTTGATGACGCTTCGCACATTGCCCGCGCCGTAATCCAGTAAGGTAATCATCGTTCTGTTCCGTCGGTTGCGGTTGATATCTGTGGAAATAAAAATGCTTACACAATTCCCCCTGAAGAGTCAAATGGAGTTTGTATGCACGCCGTTACCCCACTGGAGGCGATATGGAAAAATCCGCCCGTTGATCCCCAGAGGCTTTTGATATAAAGAGACGAAGATCATTGTCAAAATACAGAATCAAAAGGGGAACTCATGCCGGAAACGTATACGGAAATCGTCATTCCCAAGGAAAAGGCCGTGTTCCGAATGGATGCCAGGGGATGCTGGCACAACGCCCAGGGGCCCTTTCAGAAGAAGAGCATCATCGATCACTTTAACCGATCCATCCGGAAGGACGATGCCGGCTACTTTCTGACCCAGGTCAACGGCGACTACATTGAGAAAGTCTATTTTTCTTATGAGGACACACCCTTCTTCGTTGTCGACGTCGAAGACGTCGACCCGATCCGTCTCCACCTCAACACCGGCGAAACCCTGCCCCTTTCCCCGGAAACACTTTTTATCCAAGCCGACCAGCTTTATATCATGCGTGGAGATGAACGGATAAAATTCAGCGAACGGGGCCTTCTCAAACTCTCGCGTATGCTCGAGGGGGAAGACAATGCCTACATTCTCCGCGTGAGGGGCCGGCAGTACGCCATCCGGGTGGAACCGGCCTCCTGATCCGTCCGGCATTCTTAAACTTTCTGCCGTTCGTTCCTGACTACGGAATGACGGCGATTCCTATACGCAATTCTCGACTTTCATAATGGTGACCAGGTAAAGACTGAAACAACGGCCGGGGCCGTTTCCTCCCGCCACCGGCCTGTGAATCTCGAAAGTTGAACTGTAGATTTCGTTTTTCTGTCGCCGGGTTCGCCTGCCGACACTCCTGAAAATGCCATTGCCACCCTTCGTCGGCATGCAGCCCCAAACCATTTTTCCCCGCGACGTCGACCGCTTCCTTAAAATGCACATTGTATTTTCAATCTAAACCCGATACAGTAATTTCTGAAAATAACCCTATTCACATATAGCCAATCATACCATGAGTGACGCTTCAATCTACAACGAATGCTTAGAACTGGCGACCCGGGTCGAGGGACTGAAAAACCGGATCGCCCAGCGCCGCGAAGAAAAGGACAAGATCAGTCACCTCAATGCGGTATTGAGTTCCATCCGCGATGTCAGCCGACTGATCATCAAGGAAAAGGACCCTCAATCGCTGATCCAGGGCATCTGCTCAAGCCTCATCGAAAAGCGGAGCTTCCACAATGCCTGGATCGTCCTGGTGGATGAACACAGGCGCGTTACCACGGGTGCGGAAGCGGGCCTGGGCGCGGATTTCCAGAAAATCCTCGAAAAAATCGAGAACGATCGCATGCCTCGCTGCTGCCACATGGTGCTGAGTGAAGACCGGTTTCTGGTCACCAGGAACCCGTGCCGGGAATGTCTCAACTGTCCTGTATCCTACATGTATGATGGAAGGGGGTCCATCTCGGCCCGGCTCGAGCACGACGACCGCATATACGGTATCCTAACAGTCTCCGTTCCCATCGCCTACAGCCAGGACCCTGAGGAGCACGAACTCTTCAAGGACGTGGCGGACGACATCGCCTACGCCCTTCACAGCATTGATGTGGAAAGGGACCGTAAGCGAAAGGAAGCCGCTCTTCGCGAGGCCCGGGACAAGCTGGAACGGCGCGTCAGAGAGCGGACCCGAGACCTGGAAGTTCTTTCCAGTCGTCTCCTGAACGCTCAGGAAGCAGAGCGAAAACGCATCGCCGCGGATCTCCACGACGGCATCGGTCAATGCCTGTCCGCCGTCAAGTTCATGGTGGAAACCGTTATCGAACAGCTCGACGACAAAATGGCCCGTCAGGAGATCAAAAGTCTGGATGCGCTGGTGCCCCTTCTACAGGAAAGTTCAGAAGAAATCCGAAACATCATCATGAACCTGCGTCCCTCCATCCTCGACGATCTGGGCATTCTGGCCACCATAGGATGGTTCTGCAGGCAGTTCACTTCCGTCTATTCCCATATCCGCCTGACGAAAACCATTGAGATCGAGGAAGATCAGGTACCCGAAACCCTTAAGATCATCATTTTCAGGATCGTTCAGGAAGCCATGAACAATATCGCCAAACACGCCGACGCCGAAGCGGTGTCGATCTACCTGGGGAAAAAGGACAATGCTCTTGAATTACGGATTCAGGACAACGGACGCGGATTCAGCGTGGACCAGTTCATGACCTCGGGATCTTCGGCTCTGGCTTTTGGTCTGACCGGAATGAAAGAACGCGCCGAACTCTCGGGGGGGTCGTTCCTCATCGAGTCGTCGCCGGGCAAGGGCACTCGGGTGGAGACCCGATGGGCTTACTCCCGCGTAAGGTCTTATTGACCTGCTTTGCGTGAATCCGGCGTCACCTTCATAAATTCCTTATTGGGTAATGAGGCCGTTTTCGATGGCGTATGCGGTGAGTTCCGAAGCATTGTGGAGATCCAGCTTTTTCATGAGGTTGGAGCGATGCTTTTCGACGGTTTTGACGCTGATGCAGAGATATTCCGCGATTTTCCGGTTTTTGTAGCCCTCGGCGATCATCTTGAGGATTTGTCGTTCCCTCTGGGTGAGGGCGTCCAGAGAGGATTCGCTCTGGGGAGGTTTCTTGCCCTCCAGGTAGGAGGCCACCAGCTTCTCCGAAACCCCCGGGCTGAGATAGGTCCGCCCCGCCAACACGTTTTCGATGGCCAACCTGAGTTCCGTATAGGTGCTGTCCTTCAACAGATATCCGTTCGCCCCGGCTTTAAGAGCGGCGAACACATATTCCTCGGCCTTGTGTACGGTGAGAACCAGAAGCTTGATGTCGGGAAACTCCCCCTTGATCTCGCGAATGGCGTCAAGACCGTCCATCTTGGGCATGGAAAGGTCGATCAGGACCATGTCCGGCATCAGTTCCCGGACACGCCGGATCGCATCCAATCCGTTTTCCGCCTCTCCGACGATATTGAAGTCCGGATTTTGAGAAAGAAGGGAACGGAGTCCTTCCCGAAGAATCCGATGATCCTCGACAATGACGATGCTGTAGGCTTGTTCCATATCTAACGCTCACTCTCCATGTTGATCGATCCGTCGCCTCTGTCCCTGCAACCGGGGGGGTCCAGATCATGATGTCCTCCGCTCAATCCAGTCGTCGAGCCTGGGGCAGCCGGATCGAAAAGGTCGTTCCAACCTCTTTCTCGGAACGGACCTCGATGGTCCCGCCGTGCTCATCGATGATTTTCTTGGTGATCATGAGGCCCAGGCCGGTCCCGTCATAGCCTTTTGTACTGAAAAAATTCCGGAAAATCCTGCTCTTTATCTCCTCCTCCATCCCGCAGCCGGTGTCTTCAACCTGATACTCTACAGCCCATCCGGGAGACCGCAAGGTACGAAGGGTGATCTCCTTTTTCTTGAGCGTGCATCGAATGTCCATGCACGCATACATGGCATTGGTCACGAGATTCAAGAGTGCCCGATGAATCCCCTCGGGATCGAACCAGACGTAGGGGAGATCTTCATCCACGCTCAAATGAAACGTGATGCCGTATTCCCGTGCCTGGGGCTTGATCAGTTCGTAGATCTCCCGCGCCGGTCCGTTGGGATCGCAGTGCTGGTAACTGGGGGTCCGTTCACTGGCGAAATTCAGCAACTCAACAGCGACGTTGTTGATTTTCTTAACATTTTTCTTGACGATCTTCCATCCTTTCCGGATGTATTGACGGTTTCCCAGCTCAAACCCTTTGTCCAGCACAAAAACGCCGCCGGCCAGAGCCCCGGTGATATTCTTGATGGCATGAGCCAATCCGGCCGCCGTCTGGCCGATGGCCGCCAGGCGCTCTGCCTCCACCAGTTTTCGGGTTTTTTCCTCCACCAACCGCTCCAGGTTTTCGGTGTACATCTTGAGCTGTTTCTTCATAACGATGCGCTCGTTGGCCCGCCTGAGCGCAATCTCCAGGATGTCATCGTTGATGGGTTTGGTGATGAAATCCGTCGCCTCGTATTTCAGACTTCTTACAGCCAATTCCATATCCCCGTGTCCGGTAATCATGATCACCTCCGTCTCAGGAGCCCGGCGCTTAATTTCCCTCAGCAGTTCAATGCCGTCCATTCCCGGCATCTTGATGTCGGTCAGCACCACCGGTGGAAGTTCCCGGTCGAATATCCGCAGAGCATCCTCTCCATCCTTTGCAGAAAAAATCCGATACCCCATATCCGTCAGAACGATCCCCAGAATATCTCGGATATCCTCTTCGTCATCGACCAGCAATATTTTATTTTTTTCCATGTCCCGCGTCTTGTGTCAGTTGATGGATGGGAAATTCCAAATGAAAGCACGCTCCGCCGCGAGAGGGGTCGCACAACCGGATCTCTCCGTGAAAATCCTTGACGATACCATAGCTGATGGAAAGCCCAAGACCTGTTCCCTTTCCCACCTCTTTGGTCGTGAAGAAAGGCTCGAAGATTTTTTCCTGAATTCCCTTGGGAATGCCGGTACCGGTATCCTCCACCTCAACGACAACCTTTTTACCCTTCAGAGCCGTCTTCAAAAAAATGCGTTTTTCGGAAGAAACGTTCGGTTCTGCCTTGGCCCATCTTTTCTCGATACTGTCGCGGGCATTGATCAAAAGGTTGATGAAAACCTGTTCCAGCCGACCCGCATCGGCCATGATGAGGGGAATATTCTTTTGCAGTTCCCAGACCACCTCGATTCGCCGCAGCTTGAATTGCTGGCTGAAGATTTCAAAGGCTTTTTCCAGAACTTCGTTGACTTGGACCTTGTCCAACCGCATATCCGATTTACGGGCGAAATCCCGCATGTGATTGATGATCCGATTCGCCCGGTCGATGTTGTTGCTGATCTTCTCGCACATATTGTGCAAAATCTCAGCCGGTATCGTCTCGCTCTGGCTGACTTTTTTCATAAAAAAGTTGCTGGCCATCTTGATGACAGTGAGGGGCTGGTTCAATTCATGGGCGACACCGGTGGCCATCTCGCCCAATGTTGCGAGCTTGCTAGCCTGGGAAAGCTGTTGTTCGGCCTCAAGCCGCTTGGTGATATCTCCCGCGGTTACCAAAAGCACGTGTTGCTCCAGAAATTCGGTGGGGGAGATCCGGATGTTGACAAAGCGGATCGCCCCGTCTTTTGTCACCTGTTTGACCTGATTGATTTCGCTGGCTTTGTTGATATTGAATTCGTAATGGGGCTTGTCCTCTTCAACAAAAAAGTCAAGGAAGGATCGGCTAATGACCTCGGATTGGGCATATCCGTACACCGCTTCGACACTCCTATTACAATCCAGAATTCGGTGAGAATCGGGATCCAGAACAAACACCGGGTTGGGTATGTTGTTAAAAATAGCGTAATATTTCTTTTCGGATCGGGTAAGCTCCTCCTCGAGCTCCTTTCGGTGGGTTACATCCAGACACATCTCGATGGCGGCCGTGATCTCGCCCTTGGTGTTTCGGATGGGCGCGGTCTTGACAATCCAGAACTTTTTTGACCCATCCTTGTTGGTCCGCTCCTCCTCACTGTAATGCGACTTTCCATCATTGAAGGTTCTGGAGACGGGACAGGCGGCACACCTTTCCCGGAGTCCTTTGTAGACCGTATAGCAGTATTTCCCCTGGCTGATGTCGAAGGTTTCAGCAAACTCACGGTTGTATCGAATAATTTCGAAATTCTTGTTCTGAATGGAGATGGTGCAGGGCACGCTTTCAAATAGAATACGATACTCCCGGCGCTGTCGGACCAGTTTGAGGATTAAAAAGCAAACCAGGGTTCCGACACCCAGTAAAAGCAAAAGAATAGGCAGATTGATCTGCATAGCGCATCCCAGCTCAAAGATCACGGTTTCTTTTCGGGCTGAATCCTCGGCAGCCGTATACAAAACCGGCTTCCCTTGCCCGGCTCGGAATCCACGGAAATATGTCCCCCGTGCTGTTCGACCATTTTGTGGGCGATAAAAAGTCCCAACCCCGTGCCCTTGTTTCCCTTGCTGGAAAAAAACAGGGTAAACATCTTCTCGCGGGTTTCACGGTCCATACCGATGCCGTCGTCCTGAATCTCAAAAAGCACCGCATCGGGCTCTCCTTTGACAGTAAACACGACTTGGTGACCAGGCTTGTCCTTATCCTCGCCGCAGGCGTCGATAGCGTTTTCAAGGATGTTGACCAGGGCGGCCGTCGCCACGTCCGGATCGATTTCCATGATGCCCGGCGAAGGGTCGAACATCCGAACGAATGCGACGCCGACGGTTTCGGCCTTGGGGGCGACGGTATTGGCGACACTTTCGACAAAGGCCAGCACCTCGACATTCTCGGTCTGAAGTTCTCGGGTTTTGGCGTAGTAAAGGATATCGAGCACCTGCTTTCGGAGCCGCATCCCCATCTGCCTCACGATCTCCATGCCCTCTTCTATCAGGGAGGTGTCCTCCTTCCTGAGCCCAGACCGAAGCATGTAGATGCCGCCATCCATTCCAGTCAACAGGCCTTTGACCCCGTGGGAAACCGAACTGATCAACAACCCTAGATTGGTGAGTTGGTTCTGAAGCTGCCGAATCTGAGTAATGTCGACGGACATCTCCATGACATGGCTGATCCGGCCGGCGGCATCTCGAAGGGGCGCTGTGGTGATCAGCACGTTATACTGACGGCCGTCCTTCGCCGTTACGACCGTCTCGGACTGGTGGGATTGTCCGTCCTCGAAGGTCATCATCACCGGGCACTCGGAGCATGGTTGCTGTCGGTGTTTGTAGGCGGCATAGCAGCTCAGACCGGCGGTGGCGTCGAAGTGCGACTTGAAGAGCCGGTTGCTCTCGGTGATCTTGAGATGTCGATCCTGAACAGTGATATAACAAGGCGCCGCCTCGAAAAGCTGATGAAACTTGTGGCGGGTGGCGCGCAACTCTTCCTGAACCAAGCGATGCAGGTTCTCAGTGTGTTCACGGATTTGCCGGCGCATGGTGATCTTTTCCCAGGCGCGATTGACTGACAGATCGAGGATGTCATGGTTGATGGGCTTGGTAATGAAATCAGTGGCCTCATGCTTCAAGCTCTTAATGGCCAGATCAAGATCGCCGTGGCCGGTGATCATGATGACTTCCGTGTCCGAATCCATCTGTTTGATCTCTCTCAGGAGATCGATCCCGTCGATGCCGGGCATCTTGATGTCGGTAATAACGAGGGGCGGGCGCTCCCGACGATACGCTTCGAGGGCCTCGACGCCGTCGGCGGCCGTATCAACAGCATAACCCAGGTCGGTAAGATAAATGGAAAGGATTTCTCGGATATCGTCTTCGTCATCTACCAGCAAGAGTCGTTTGTCCATATGGAACCACCCGATAAGAAGTTAATGCCAAGGGGGGCGCTGAGGACGACATGGAAGCGACGAATGGATGATGACAGGGAAGAACGGTTCAAACCGCCGACCGAAGCAAGGATTCCGCGATCTCCAACAATTCATCAGGCTTGGGCGGCTTTTCGACATAGGCTTCAGGTTCGGGGATGGCGTCGTCCGGCTGAATATTCATCATCTTCAGGTAATGAAAAAAGGTCTGTTTCCCGACTCCGGAGAGCATCAGAACGGGGATATCCTTCAGGACTTCATCGGATTTCAGATGCCGGTACATGAGGACGCCCCCCTCTCCCGGCATCATGATATCCAGAATGATCAGATCCGGAAGCAACTTCCTGGCCTTGGCCAGACCGTCTTTTCCGTCCCTCGCCGCGATCGCTTCGTATCCACTCGTCTCGAAGACCGTTGAGATAAAAATCCTCATATCTAGTTCATCGTCTACAACCAGAACCTTTTTCTTCTTCATGGAAACCCCGTATGAAAACCCGATTCCCCCATTCGAAAATCGACTAATCAGACACTTTGTCTGGACGGTTCACACTCGCCACCGGACAGGATGCCCTGAGGACCACCTGCTCCACCGTGCTTCCCAGAAGCGCCTGCTCGGGGTCGATCTCTCGCGTGTGGTGGGCCATGACAATGAGATCGCCATTTTTCTCCCGGGCATACTTCAGGATTTCGACATAAGGGATGCCTTCCCATATTTCAATCTCATAATTGTCGTAATCGCCCATCTGGGAGACATACTTGAGCTCCATCTTTCTCCTGGCAGTCTTGATCATCCCCTCGATCTCCGACTGTTCGAGGATGGTTCCCGACTGGACGCTGCTGAGATCCAGGGCATGAAACATATAGAGCTTGGCCCCGATCTCCTTGCAGAGCTTGAAAGCGAATTTGAAGGCGGAATCCGATGCCTTGGTGAAATCCGTTCCAAAAATGATATTCGAGAAATACCAGAGACAGGTGGTGCAGGGACGACTCACGATCAAAACAGGACATCGCGAAGCCTTGGCGACCCGCTGCATGGTGCTGCCCACAACGCTCCGATAGCGGGTGGCACCGGGATCCTCCTGCCGGGAGTGGGCTCCCATGACCACCAGGTCGACATCCGCCTTGCGAAGGTAGCGAAGGATCTCAGTATGGGGAATACCCACCACCGGCAGCATTGTCCCTTCCACACCGGATGACTTGATCTGGTCGGCATAATAGGACTTCATCTCCTCCTTGACCCATTCCACGTAATCGGCATCTACATGGTCTTCCTCACCAGTTCTGCTGTCGGTAACCGTAGCGCTGAATCCCCGTGACGGACGGCCGAAAACATGCAGAACCATGAGCTCCGACTGATATTTTTTGGCCAGATCAAAGGCGACGTGGGCTGCATTGTCGCAGGCGGGCGTGGCCGTCGTTGCAAATAATATCTTCTTAAACATTGTTCACCTCCTCAATTCACAGGCCATCAGCGTCCCCTGAAAGCCAAGTTCCCATAGAATTCCGTCGATCAATTCAAAGAGATTGAAAACCGTATCAAATGCCAGCACATCAACCCGATCACCGAATACGATATGTTTCAGGCGGCCCAGCTTGACCGGTATGTCCAGCAAATTCTCCAGAGGGACGGACCTTAGCATCACCGCCTCCCCGCCATCTGCAACACCGTAAAAGGAGTTGTAGATTTCCACGCGGGGTTTTCCCGGAAATCCAATCATCTCGACGTTCTTTGCAAATTCCAAAAACTTGAATCCGTCATAAAGGCATCCTGAATCAGGGCTGTTGCGAAACTGCGCCAGGTAAGACGGCCAGAACGCATTCAGTTTTTGATAGGCTGAATATCGCTCCAGCATCCGAAAAACACTTCTGAGGGTACAGCCTTCCTCGAGGACTACCTGACAGCCCAGGTACAGCAAAGGGTCGGCCTCCGCCGTTTTACCCCCTTCCGCCAGTGTACCGTCGGCCTTCAGTGTGACCTGATTCATAATTTGAGATTATTCCTCCTCAGGCGGCTTCAGGTGATCCGGAACAATGACCATTTTCAGTAGCAGCGGCTTTAGGAAGCTCCATCGGATGCCGACCTCAAAGACCTCCTCCAGATCACGAATGGCATCCCAGCAGTTATGACATGGTGAGATGACCAGTTTTGCGCCGGTAGCCAGGATCTGATCCCGCTTGACCTTCAGCCCGATGTTACGTTCCTTGCGGTATCGCCCAATGCCGTTGAAACCGCCGCCGCCGCCACAGCAAAAATTATGCTCGCGGTTGGGGGTCATTTCGCGAAAATCTTCGGCGATGTAACTCATAATCTCCCGAGCGCAGTCGGCCAGACCGGCGTTTCGAATATAATTGCAGGAATCCTGATAGGTTACCGGCTCCTTGATGCGTTTGGCCGGATCAATCTTGAGTTTTCCAGTTCGGAGAGCTTCGGCGACCCATTCGACGTAATGGAAGCTGGGAATAGGGGTCTGCCCGTTCTTCAGGCCGGCCCAGTATGGTCCTTCGATGACGGTGGCACGATAGGCATGGCCGCACTCAGTAACCACCATTCGCTTCGGGTTCAGACGCTTCATGGCGTCATACACTGACTGCACCTGCAACTTGCAGCCTTCCCAGTCGCCCGCGAACATGGCGAGGCTGGTCTCTTCCCACCCTTCGCTGGGAACGGTCCAGTTCTCCCCGGCCAGATGGAAAAGAACCGCCGCCTCGGCAAGATCCTCGGGATAGTGCTTGGGCTCCCGGGCGTTAACGGTGTAAAGAATATCCGCGTTTTCCTTGTCGATAGGGATCTCGAGGCCGGGCCAATCCTCTTCCCACTCCTCGGCCATCCACTCGCAGGTATCGACCCAGTCCTCGGTGGTGACATCCATTTGAGCGCGAAAGACCCGGTGCATTCCGGAGCCGATTTTCATCTCCCAGGGAATGAATCCTTGCTGGAAACATAACCCCCTGAGATAACTAAACATAACACCCATGTCGATGCCGAAGGGACAGTATAAACCGCATCGATTGCAGCAGGTGCATTTGGACCATGCGGTGTCCATTACCTTCTGCATGAAGGCGTTGTCGACCCTACCCTTCCGTTTGACGATCTCTCCCAGAGTCGACTGGATCTTATAGGATGGCACCTGTTCGGGATCCTTGTTGTTGGCCAGGTAGAGAAAACAACTGTCGGCGCACAAACCGCAGTGGGCGCAGATCTCAAGCCAGGTCTTGATGCGGGATTTGGCCTTGATGGTTTTCTGGATGGTATTCCACAAGAGCGCCTGATCAACGTCCAGGCTGCCCATTTCTTCATAATATTGTTTGCCGCCCTTGTCGTTCAGGAGCTCTTGTAGCTGCTCCAGGGTATTGACAGGTTCTCTGTTGCAGAGCTTGCCTAATGCCATGATGGATACCTCATTATCTCTGTTATCCGTTGCAGGCGGATCCGATCCCCTGTCCCGATCCGCCCCAAATCGTCATAACTACCACGCCATCCCCTTGCTTTTCATGCCGCCGCGCTTGATACCGAAGTCCATCCCGATCTGCATCCGGGTCATGAAAAAAAGGACAAAGTGGGAAAGTTTGGTGAATGGAATCGCCACTAGCATGATCTCACCTGTAATGATGTGCGAGATCAGCCAGAAATTATAGTCCCCGATCCGGTGCGCTGCCAGAAATCCCGTCAGAAACGGCGCTACGGCGATCGCGAGAACCAGGTAGTCGTACCAGGTAGTGATGATCCGAACCTCGGGAAGCGCCAGCCGACGAAGCACGAGAAAAACGGCGGCCACCATCACGCCGATGGTCAGCGTGTCGGCGCTGAAATCGGAGATCGTGGGAAGACCAAAGCCGAACCGCTCCTTCAGGAGAATGGTATGACCCTGAAGAAAAATGGGCACTACCAGCAGCCCGATGTGGAACGTGAAAAACACGATGGTGAAAAAGGGGTAGAACCGCCAGCTTTGGGTGCCAAAGGGGACAAGCCACGACACGATGGACCGCACGGCGCCCTTAATGCCGTGTTTCGGGTGGACGGTATAGGCGACGCGGTCCATCTGCCAGTCCAACCCTTTGATATAGAGAACGGCCCGGGCGATGACTCCGATGAAGAAGATGCCGAACGCCAACCACGCCACCGGTCCGGTTACCAGTTTGTATATATCCATCTCCATATTATAATCTCCTTTTGTGCCGGCGGTTAATCGTCATCTCTGTCGGTTAGGAAACGCCAGAACGCCGTAATGCTGACCAGGGCCAGAACCATGATGATATAGGTAACCCCTTTGGTGTGGGTCATGAAATCCTGAAGCGTGTAAAAAATGCCGTCCATAGCTGGATCCTCCAAGGTCCGTTTGTCTTAATGATGTCCTTTGTGATGGGGGCTGAGGTCTTCAGCGTGATGTTCCTTGTATTTGGGGTGCTCGTAGAAAATCGGCTGTTTCGTGACGATAAACTTGAAGACGAGGACGCCGATGGTCAGCATGAAAATCGTCAACCCGATTTCTCCCCAGTGGGGGATATATTTCTGATTCCACGGCAGATACCAGTTGAAGGCGATGAGACATACGTTCAGGCGGTTCAAGATAATGCCAAGCACCGCGATGATCGATGTCCTCTGGATCAGCTTCAGGTTCTTGTCCCGGGCACCCACGGCGTAGAGGTAGCAGGGCAGAGCCACGAAACCGATGAGCTCGACAAGGAACCACAGACCGTAGGGCGTCGCCAGCAGATGCCACTGGTTGTCGACGGCGATGCCGATGACCTTGATGATTAAATAGCCGGCCATGACAAAAGACGCCCCCTTGGCGAATCCGAGCACCAGCCCGTCGTGCTCCGCCCGATAGGTCTCATCCATCCTGTCGTGGAAGTATTTGTGAGACAGCGTCCCCTCGAAAATTACCATGGACAGCCCGGCGATGATGCTGGACACGAAGAAATAGACCGGGATGTAGGTGGAGTACCAGAGAGGATGCAACTTGGACGGCGCAATCAGAAATAGCGCCCCCAGGGAAGACTGGTGCAAGGTCGACAACACCACGCCGAAAATGGTCAGCACCAGGGTGACCTTGACGATGGCGTTCCGCAGTTTCTTAAACCCCAGCCATTCCAGGGCCGCGGGGGAATATTCCAGGAAGAGCACCGTCAGGTAAAGGGCCACACATGCGGCCACTTCGAAGAGCAGAGATGTGGTCCCACTCTGCACGGCAAAGGGATAGGGCAGGCGCCACGGGCGGCCCACATCATAGTTCAGCGACAGCACAACCAGGGCGTAGCCCAAAAATCCGGTCAGAATCGCCGGACGGACCGCCGAATGAAATCGCTTCATTCCGAAGATATAGCATGCGGCCGAGGTGGTATAGCCGCCCGCAGCCAATGCGACACCGGCCATCAGGTCGAATCCGATCCACAGCCCCCAGGGATAGTTGTCATCCAAGTTGGTCACGGCGGCCAGCCCGCCAGTAAAGCGCATGACCGTCAGGAGCAGCCCCACCAGCAGAATCACCCCGCAGACCACATTGAAGGGCGTATACAAGGACCGATCCGTCGGGAAAAACAATTTTTTAACGACGACGTGTTGCTCAGACATCAGACATCCTCCTCCTTCTCGCCTGCACCCTCCTCCTTGGCCTTTTTAGCCTCATCAAGGGCCTTTTTCACTTCCTTCTTGATCGCGGCGTCCTGATCCTTTTTTGCCTTTTCCATGGCCTTGGCCAGAATTTTCTCGGCCGCGCCCTCGGCTTCGGCCACTGCTTTGGCTACCGCCTGTCGCTTCTCTTCGGACGAAATTTTCTCTCTGCGCTGGGTCATGGCCCAGATGCCGGTCAACAGCACCGGCCACAGGCCGACGACGATAGGGACCGCCCCAAGGGCGCCCGCTGTCAGTTCCGGCGCGGAGGTGGTACCAAGATCCTCGCGCATGCCGATCTCTTCATAGGGAGTGCCGGTGATATAGAGCCAGTTGGTGCCGCCCATCTCGTATTCGCCGTAGATGTGATCGACATATTTTTCCGGGTATTTCCGAATGCGATCCCGGGCGATTTTGATAAGATCTTCGCGTTTCCCGAAGGAGAGCGCCTCGACGGGGCATGCCTCCACGCAACCGGGGATTTTGCCCTCAAGAATTCGCGGATGACACATGGTGCATTTCATGATCTTGGGATCCAGCACTTTCTCATACTCGTAGGCCGGGATGTTGAAAGGGCAGGCCACCATGCAGTATCGGCACCCGACGCAGACCGATGCATCGTAGACCACGGCGCCCTCAGGGGTTTTTTTGAACGCCTTGACGAAACAGGCCGACGCACAGGCCGGCTCCTTGCAGTGGTTGCATTGAAGCTTGCGGAAGGTCACCCCTCCTGGGCGGTCGGCGTCCGCGTACTTGTTGACAACGGTGTATGCCTTGGCCGTGGTTCGACGTTCCTGGTTCAGGACCGATTCGTCCCGAAAGGACACGTCCGGAGCTGGGAGGTCGTTGACCTTGTTGCAGGCCTCTTCGCAGCGCCGACATCCGACACACAGCGTCGTGTCGTGTAGAACCCCCAAGCTGTCTGGATATCCTTCGAACTCCTTGGTCGTTCCGGCATAAGCTTTTTGCCCAACGGCTGTAGCCAAGCTCGCGCCGCCCATCCATGTTAGAAATCTTCTACGGGATACGGACATATTCAGTTCCTCAGTCGGTTTAACGTATCTCCGCCGCCGGCGCCCATCCCGCCCGCCAACCCTGGATCGGGCGACGCGGCGACCGGAGATAGGAAAATTGATATGGTTACTGCTTCTTCTCTTTGTGGCAGCCGGTACATCCGGCAGGCTTTTCAAGCTTCATTTCCGCATGACAGGTCATGCACTGCTGATGATAGGCCCCCATCAACCCCGGCCGCAACGGTGCGCGGTCATCGAAAGGTTTGCCGTGACACGTAGCGCACTTAGGCGGTTTCTTCGACACGGGGCTGTTATGGTGACATCCCTGGCAGAGGGTGCCCTTCTCCCTGTGAAAATAGGCAGCCAGTTTGCTGTCCTTGATGTTTTCCGTCAGCTTCTGGACGATCTTCCGGTGGGGAAGATCCACCGCTTCATACCGGTCATCAGGCTCCGCCATCACATTGATGACCACTTTTTCAGGAATATCTTCCTTCTCGTAAGTCTCCGCAGTGTAAGTCCGGGCGCCGACCATCATTTCCGCGACCCGTTTTTCGTCTTCCCGGGCCAGGGACTGGAGCTCTGGCGCCATCTCCTGGTGACATTTTAAACAGGCTTCGTCGGCCTGCTTCCGTCGCTTTTCCATGAATACGTGGCATCCAGCACACCTGGGGGCCGTTTTTTCCATCTCATGGCACCCCATACAGCTCTTTTCTGAGTTGATGAGATGGTACGCCTGGGCCAGATTGACATGATCGCCGTCCTTGCTGCCGGCCATGGTGTGGCACTTGCTGCAGCTTTCCATGCTGGCATGGTGGCAGACCCGGCAGGTGTCATTGTAGGCTTCGTGAGCCTTGTGGTCGTAACTGACAGGGTTCATCCGCACATCACCGGGTTTATCGCCCTCATCGGATTTGACCTCGCCGACCTTGACGAGGACCACATCCGGCTGCTTTCGCTCCATTCGGGGGACATTCTCGACCTGCTTGAATTTCTGCTGGGAAGCTGCATCATGGCAGCCGCTACAGTAGATCGGCCCGGCGGTCTCGTTCTTGGCCAAGCGCTTTCGATGACAGCTGATGCAGTCAAGATGGGAGGCTTCTCGCATGGAGATCCGATTCTCCTCGGTCTCGGCCTTGTGGCAGTATCGGCAGGTGCCCTCTTTGTCCTTAGCGTAGAAGAGCACCTTCTTCTCGGCGTCATATTCATGGTGACAGACTTCGCATTTCTTTTCCTGGGCCGCCACATGACGGTAATGAAGCGATTTGTCCAGTCCGATTAATACCCGATTGGAAACGATGTCGGTCTCCTTGTGACATTCGCCGCAGGTCACCGGCCCCGATTTGTCCCCTTCGGCCGCCATATCGTTGTGACAGCTGATACAGAAGGTATGGTAGACGTCCATCACCTCCTCTCGGGCCGTGTCTTTCAGGCGCTTGAACTTGGGAGATAGAGGATCGATGCCGTCTACGGCCGCTTTAAAGGTCCCCGGTATCTTGTTGGACTTCTCCTGGGACAAATGGCAGGCTGAACAATCCTTGCCTTCCTTTTTGAGGGCATCGGTATGCGCGTCGTGAAAGAACACTACTGCCGGCTTCTCGAGATATCCGAAGATCTTGAGCGCATCGATCGTTATCATGTCCGCCCGGGAATTCTTTCCGGACGGCGTGCCCACCTCCTGAGCCCCGATACAGACCGCTGTAACCACAAAGATCGCGGCTGTGACTCCAACCCACCAATACTTCATCTTTCCCTTCACCATGATTGACATCCTTAAAAAAGTGCGTTTAGATTTTAGCAGGAAACTCAGATTCTGATACGAATGTTGGCGGTACTCTACAGAACTTTTCCACAGGGGGTAAATAAGGTTTTGAATGTATATTATACAGATATCTACCCTATTTTTAGGTTTTGGCACATAGGGTCTTTTCCAAAATATAGACTGGAAAGGTCAAATTTTATATGAATACGGAGAGACTTATCTTATATCTGTGATATCTGATGGAACGATCGCGTAAACGATCTCGGAGACGGAAAAATGAATATGCCTTGCCAGGAATCTCGCGCTCGGATTCATCGGCCCCAAGCAACAGCGTTATGTGGCTTTATCGGTGAGGGCAATCGGATCAAACGCTGAACGTTTTCCGCGTTAAAACACCGCCGGGGAATTTGGCCGTCGCCCGGCAGGTGTAACGCATTTGAAAGGGACTCGACTTCGGAAACGCCGGTGTTTATCCAACGGCTTTCTTGACGAGTTCCAAGACCTTATCCGGTTCAAAAGGCTTTGCCAGATATCCCACGGCGTCCCGGACGGACAGGTGCCGTGAGGGCATACCGCTGATAATCAACACGGGCGTATCCTTGAGCGCTTCGTCCTTCTTGAATTTTCGGTAGAACCGCGTTCCCCATTCCTCGGGCATTTCGAGATCCAGAGTGATGAGATCCGGTTGCTCGGCCTTGAGAACCTTCATGGCTTCCAGCCCGTCATTGGCCGTACAGGTCTCGTATCCATTGTCCTCCAGCAGGCTGACCAGGTATTTCACCACCACCGGATCATCATCGATCACCAGAATTTTCTTTGCCATTCGGCACCTCTCTTGGTTTGGGATTATACGGTATCGCTTATCGGTGACTTAAGGGCTTCGGCGCATCGGCCCCGATCGCTTCGAATAGGGGTTATCTTAACCCGTTAAATACAATTTGGCAAGTAGTTCCCATGATTTCACAGCTCAATTTGACGGTCCGATTACCGTAGCCGGAAACGGAGCCCGACACATCTTCCGCAGGCCCTTCACCGCCCATCCCAAGGTCATCCCAGCGGCCGCCAGAGCACCGGATTCGATTGGACACACCCGCGTATCTCGCCCATCCTTCCTTGACAGATCCTGTTTAAAAAATTAGAGTGGCAACTATTTCATGAGCGAGATGTCTCTCCAAGCCGTAAACATCGAGGAAACGATACCTATGGAATCGATCCCGGAAAACAAGGAAAGGATCGTGCAAAGCCAGTTCGGGCTGCTCAGGATTCGGCGTTTTGCACCCTTTTTCTGGACCCAGTTTTTAGGCGCCTTCAACGACAACGTCTTCAAAAACGCCCTCATCATCCTGATTGCCTACCAGAGCTCCCGGATGCTGGAGATCGATACCAACATTCTGATCAACCTTTCGGCAGGTCTCTTCATTCTGCCGTTTTTCCTGTTTTCCGCTACGGCAGGCCAGTTTTCGGACAAATATGAAAAAGCCATGATGATCCGGCGAATCAAATTCGTGGAAATCGTCATCATGGCTTGCGCCGCCGCCGCCTTTTATCTCGAGAACATGATCGCCTTGATGATCCTTCTTTTCTTCATGGGCGCCCAGTCGACCTTTTTTGGCCCCGTCAAATACAGCATCATCCCCCAGCACCTTGCCCCCGAGGAGATCGTCGGTGGCAATGCCATGGTCGGCATGGGCACCTTTGTTTCGATCCTGCTTGGCACCATTACCGGCGGTGTGCTCGTTCAGCTCGAAAACGGGACAGCCTGGATCGGTCTTACCGTCTGCACCATTGCAGTTGTCGGATGGGGCGTCTCCCGCTTCATTCCCACAGCCGAATCTCTCTCACCTTCGATCACGGTTCACCTCAACCCCCTGACCCAGACGTGGAAAACCATTGGGTACGCCCGCCGGATTCATTCGGTGTTTCTCTCGGTATTGGGGATCTCGTGGTTCTGGTTCCTGGGGTCGGCATACCTGACCCAAATCCCCAACTTCACCCGGTTCATCCTCAGGAGCGATGAAAGCGTGGTCACCCTTCTTCTGACCATGTTTTCCATCGGCATCGGCGCAGGCTCCCTGCTTTGCGAAAAACTTTCGGGTCAAAAAGTGGAATTGGGTTTGGTGCCCTTGGGGTCTCTCGGGTTGAGTCTCTTTGGCATCGACCTGTTCCTGGCCTACGATTCACCGGAGGTGTCCCAATTGATGGACATCACCCGTTTCGTATCCATCCCCGGCAGCACCCGTGTCCTGTGTGATCTCGTGCTTATTGGTATTTTCGGGGGATTATACATTGTCCCCCTGAACGCCTTTGTTCAATTGCGAACAGAGCCCGGCTACCGGGCCAGAGTCATCGCTGCCAACAACATCCTGAACGCCTTTTTCATGGTGCTTTCGACAGGGGCCGGCATCCTCCTTATCGGGGTTCTAAAACTCTCGATCCCCCAGTTCTTTCTGATCGTCGCTCTGGGCAACATCCTAGTAGCCGCTTACATCTACTCGGTCGTTCCGGAATTCACCACGCGTTTTCTGATCTGGATCCTAACGCACACCCTTTACCAGATACGGCACGAGGGGCTTTCCAACGTTCCTGATGAAGGCGCAGCCTTGCTGGTCTGCAACCATGTCAGCTATATCGACGGACTGCTCATTGCCGGAACTTTGCAACGCTCTGTCCGTTTCGTGGTTTTCGAATCCATATACCGCCTTCCGGTGCTTCATTTCATCTTTCGCACTGGAAAAGCCATTCCAATCACCTCCGAAAAGAACGATCCCCAGGCCTTTCACCAGGCGTTCGAAGCCATCGACCAAGCCCTGAAAGATGGAGAGCTGGTCTGCATCTTTCCTGAAGGGAAACTGACGATGGATGGCGAGATTAAGCGATTTTGTGCCGGCGTGGAAAAAATCCTTCATCGCAGGCCAGTCCCCGTCATTCCCATGGCTCTGAGAGGGTTATGGGGCAGTGTTTTTAGCCACAAAGTCGGTTCGCCCCTGACGCGACGGCCCAGGCGATTACGGTCGAAGGTCGAATTCGCCTGCGCGCCGCCGGTGCCCCCGGAGCAGGCCACCGCCGAAACCCTCAGGGAAATGGTAACGACCCTTCGGGGCAATCACCCATAACTCATTTTATAAAAGACTTTATTTGTCTGCTGCAGCTGTGATAAATTTTATATAGATGTGAAAAAATCGAGCCCAACCTATACGCAACCCGATACGGTGGAGCGGCATGACTGACATCCTGATTGTAGACGGGGATCGGCGGGTGCGTAGCGCACTGCGCCAAATATTGGAGGGCCGTGGGTATGGCTGCATTCTCGCCGCCAACAGCGCCGAAGCGCGAGACTATCTCAAGGAGCAGGCTTTTTCGCTCATCATTTCGGATATCGTTCTTCCCCAGGAATCCGGCATCGAATTCGTTCGTTTTGTCCTCTCCGATTTTTCCAAGACCGCCGTCATCGTGCTCACCGGCATCGACGATCCCCAGGTAGCGGACATGATGCTCAGGGAAGGTGTCTACGACTATATCTTGAAACCCATCCAGGAAGTCACCGTTTCCGTCGGCGTTGCCAACGCACTTCGTCGCCGCAACCTGGAAGTCAGTCGTCATGACGCCTTCAAAGCTATGGATCACGCTGCGCGTGAACGGGTCACCATCATGCAGCAGACGATCCACCACCTGGAACAGACGCAGAAAGCCTTAAGAGAAAGCGAGTCCCGTTACCGAGAACTGGTCGAAGGTGCCAACAGCGTCATTCTCAGGATTGATCCTTTGGGGAAGATCACCTTCATCAACACATTCGGCATCGATTTTTTCGGATTCGATCCCAAGGATATTCTGGGCAAGAATGTCGTCGGCACCATTATCCCCGAAAGCGGAAACATCCGCGATACGGCACTCAAAGGCCAAGTGGCAAAGGTTCTGAATCATCCTGATCAATACCGTGTGAACGAAAACGAAAACATCCGCAAAAACGGAGATCGGGTCTGGGTCGCCTGGACTAACAGGGCTGTCTACGATGAGGAAGGTGCCCTGGTTGAAATTCTGAGCATCGGAAACGATATCACCCGACGGAAAAAAGCCGAGGAAAAAATGGACATTCTCTCGTCGGTCCTCGAACAAACGGATGAAGGCATCATCATTACCGATACCACAAGCGCCATTCAGTATGTCAACCCTGCCTTCGAGCAGATAAGCGGTTATACGGCCGAAGAGGTGAATGGGCAAAACCCCAGGATCCTCAAGAGCGGAGAGCACGACAGGTACTTTTACGGGGAGATGTGGCGAGTCCTGACAGCGGGCCGTGTCTGGGAAAGCCGTTTTGTCAACCGACGCAAAGACGGTACCCGCTACGTACTCAAGGCCACAATTTCTCCAGTTAAAAACGCCGCGGGCATCATCACCCATTATGTCGGCGTTCAACAGATGCTATCATGACGGAGAGGGTCATGGTAACAGAACGGGAAAAAACGGAAGCGTGTGGCCCCATGAAAATTGGCCTGTTTGTCAAGCCACAGCATGAGGCCATCCGGAAGGCGGATGAATTCGAACGTTGGCTCACTAACCGAGGGATTGCCGTCGTGCGAAAGGAGGGGGTTCCATCCAACCGCAAAATGCCAGTGAATTCAATGGAATTCGCTCCCCGCGATCTCTTCTGTATCTTCGTTCTGGGCGGAGACGGCACCTTTTTGAGCGCAGCCCGTTGGATTGGAGATTTTTCCATTCCGGTCATCGGGGTCAAGTTTGGGGAAGTGGGTTTTCTGGCGGAAGCCGTGGAAGCTGCCCTCTTCTCGGCGGCGGAGGCCATCCTTCAAAAAGAATTCACGACCATGCCCAGGATGCGCCTTCTCGTAAGGGTTCTCCGCGACGGTCAGGAGATCGTACGAGAGCCGGTCTTGAACGACATTGTCATCAACAAGGGCGCCCTCGCGCGACTGGCCCGCATCAAGACATCCATAAACGACCGATATCTCACAACCTTCAGGGCCGACGGGCTTATCGTTGCGACCCCGACGGGTTCGACCGGCTATTCGCTGGCTGCAGGGGGCCCTATCATCCACCCCACGGTGCCGGGAATCGTCATCACGCCCATCTGCCCCTTCACCCTGACCAACCGGCCGATCATCGTGCCCGATTCCGTCTGTATAGAACTCAAGCTCGACAAAAACGCATCGGACATTATGCTGACTTTCGACGGTCAGGCCGGTCTGGAAATCACGGAAAAGGATACCATCATTGTCCGGAAAGGATGTCAGCCCATTCACATGATCACCCTTCCGGATCGGCATTATTTCGACGTTCTCAAAACAAAACTCCGCTGGAGCGGCGAGAGAATCTGATGGCGTCACCGGATCATGGCGGTGGCATACCATCTTACTTATGCAGGAGATGACGACGAACGACGTCTGAAACCGCAGCACCTGAATAAACGGTCATGAGGGATAGCACGCAGCATGAGACACCCCTACAGAAAACGGTTCATGTGTGCCAAATGCGGTTACACCGGTATCCCGTCGCCGGGCAACCTGTGCCCCCGTTGCGGAAAACGTCCCGAGTGGTTTTACTTCTCCAAGGCATGGGGCATCACCGCAATGATGCCTCTCCTTCTTCTGGCCGGCGCCTTGGTATACATTCACTATTTCCATCCTCGAATCGCTGCCGAACTCTCCAGTATGGCAGAACGTTTGCCGACGCGATTCCATATCGGCATCGACGTATCCGCCAGCATCAACCAGGACGCCCTCGAAAAGCTCAAGGATATCCTATTGATACGTCTCGATCGCCTTACAAAACGAAGCACGGTCTCTTACCAAATTTCGACCTTTGGCAACCCTGGATGCGGTCTGACATCGATATCGACCGTGGTCGACCTCGCCGCTCCCGGCTCCCGCGACCAGTTTGCGCGCACCGTCAAACCGGCTTTGGAATCCATCACCGTCGCCCCAATCGCGCCACGGAAGATCACACCGCTGACAACCCCATTCTACTGTTTCCTTGAAACCGTCCTGGATCCACAGGTCAACAAACGGATCATCATCTTTTCCGATCTAATAAACGACGATAGCGACTGTCCGGAGCAGTATGTCTTTCCTGAAGCCGCCATCAAACACTTCAGTGCCAATAACAGGGGCGAGATCATCTTTCTATACACGAGTCCCCGAACCGGAGACGATCCCGAGCTCAAACGAAGACTGCTGTCTCTCCAGAAAACCTTCATCGACCGGATGAACGCGTTGGCTTTGGGAGGCAAGGTGAGGATATTTTTTCGCCGTATCCCCGACGATCCACTGAAGAGCCTCCGATTCATCCAAAATGAGTTGCAAAGGGCGTTACCAGCAAATTTCGGAGATCATATCCGCGATCGATTTTGCAGAATCCTCTTCGCTGTCCTCGCAACGATCACCGCCGATTCTGACCGATTGGCCGTCAGTGCATCGCGTTGATCCCATCAATCTGTTCGTTTAGGGTCCAGTAGTCATATACATACCCTATCAGGAAAAGCCCTCCAGTCAAGAAGTAGAGGATCCCGGTGATCCATTTTCTCATATAAAAGCGATGGATTCCCAAAACACCGAAAAATGTCAACAGGATCCACCCAATGTTGTAGTCCAGGAAGCCCTCCCGAAAGCGAAGATCCGCTTCCCGATCCATCGCAGGAATCAGAAAAAGGTCAACAATCCATCCGATGAATAGCAGCCCCAGGGTAAAGAAGTATATCGTTCCCGAAACCGGTTTGCCGTAATAAAATCGATGAGCTCCGGTGAATCCAAATATCCAGAGAATGTAGCCGATGGTCTTGCTGTGGGTGTTGTTCCTCTCCGCCATGACGCCGCTCCTTTGATCGACACATAAAAAAGCGCGCGGGAAACCAGCAATCCCGAGCGCTTCGATGCATATCACAACAGTACGAAATTAAACAAGGGACCTTAGCCCCGATTTCAATTCTACTTTTGGTGACACTCTCCGCACATGACAGGACCGGCTTTCTGATCCTCATGGCACCCCTTGCAATTAAGGTGATAGGCCCGCATCAGATCCATTTTGGTTTGCCCCTCGGCCATGTGGCACTCCGAGCATTCCAAGCTCTCGGTGGATTCCCCTTCCACTTTGGCCCCATCCTCGTCGAAGCTGTGGTGGCATTCCGTACAGTCCTCGATGGCGGCCTTCTCGTTGTGCTCGTCATGGTTGAATGCCACAGCGGTTCGCATCCGCACACCGAAAGCGCTGTCCCGAACGCTGGTGATTTCCCACTGTTCCCGGGAAAATCCGGAGATGGCTGCGATTGCGGAAACGATAAACGCAACAACGATATATGCTGCCAGAGCCTTCTTGTTCATTTGGCACACTCCTCTTTGTCTGGTTCCGGCTGAGCATCCGCCCCGTTCCGGGGCCAAGCCCTGCCTATTCCGGTTTCTCCATGATTTCATAAATAATGTCCCCCAGAAACTTCAGCTCAAGGCCCAGGTGGTAGTGATGGATAATATCCTCGAGACCGCCGTGGCAGTTGTGACAGGGGGCGATGCAAACCTCGACGCCTTTTTTCTTGACGGCAGCGAGTTGATCGGCTTTGACCCGGTTGCTGACCACCCGTTTATCCCGGAAAGGAGGACCGCAGTTGATCACGCCACCGCCGGCACAACAGCAGTAGTTATGCTCGCGGTTCGGCGTCATTTCAATGAAAGTGGCGCAGGTTTTGTTCACCACATATCGGGCCATCTCATGCAGACCTCGCCCCCGAATGACGTTGCAGGGATCATGGAGCGTCACCGGTTTTTCGAATTTATGTTTGATCTTGATCCGGCCGGCCTTAAAAAGCTCGTAATAGAACTCAAGAGCATGGACCATTTCCACCGGCGGCATCTTCCATCCCAGTGCCCTGTTGCCCATGTCATACACAGATCGGAAAGCATGGCCGCATTCGCCCATGACGATTCTCTTGACCTTGAGACGCATGGCGGTTTCGAAATGCTCTTTCTTGAGGCGGGCCATCATTTCGTTGTCTCCGGTGTACATGGCCATGTCGCTGTTGTCCCATCCCGGGGTCGCGGGCATCGTCCAATCAACACCGGCCGCGTTCATGATCACCGCAGCCTGGTAGATCAGCTGGGCCCGAAACTTGGGCTCCGGGCCGATTACCGAGTACATGACCTCGGCACCTTCCTTTTCCAGTGGAATTCTCAGGTTTTCCACCTCTTCACCGGCCTCTTCCTCCTGCCAGAACAAGGTGTCGATCCATTCGTCTTCCTTGACCCACATCTGGTTCATGGTGGCGGAATGGCTATGGGCCGTGTCCTGGATATACTGGGGCGTCACGCCCAGTTTATGGCAAATGCGCCGCATGGTCAGCATCATGTAGGCCACGTCGATGCCGAAAGGACAGTACATGGCACACCGCCGGCAGAGGTTGCACTCCGTATAGCAAAGTTCGGCGGCTCGGCGTATGAAGGCCGGACTGACCTTCCCTTTCTTTTCCACGATCTCCCACAGCGTCTGCTTGACCTTGCCGGCCGGCGCAAAAATCGGATTTTTGTCGTTGGACAAATAATAATGGCATGCCTCGGAACAGAGCCCACAGTGAACGCAGGTGTCCACGTAGACCTTAAGGCGTGCGCCGGTCTCATTGTTGATCACTTCATTGACAACCGTCTCGATTCTCTCGGGCGTCAGTCGGGCCGCGCCCTCATCCAGGCCGATATCCTTGATATTCTTCACTTCGATTTTGGATGCAGGTTCACCCATTCTCTTGCTCCCTTATCGTTAGGGGTAAAAGTCAAAAATTCGTTACCAATCCTTCGCATGACGTACTGCACCGAACTCGGATCCAATGTATCCCCTCGTGAAAACGGCATATAGCATGTGGCTCAAGCGGGTAAAGGGGATGGCGGCCAGTACGAACTCGCCCGACAGCATGTGAAGGATGAACATCATTCGATATCCCGGCCACTGATGGTAAGCCCAGAATCCGGTCAGAAATGGCATTACCACCATCAAAAGGATCAGATAATCTGATGTCGAGGTCAGGTATTTGACATCCGGGCGGAGTATCCGCCTGCCGGCGAAATAGAAGCATGAGCCGATCACAATGAGCGTCATCACGTCTGCCATGCCGTCGGGGATATACCACCAGCTGATGTCGAAAACCTCCTTCCACAGAAGTGCATGGGCGCACAAGAACAGCGGCACCACAATAAGGGAAATATGGAAAGCAAAGGTCACCAAAGTCATGATCGGATTTTTCCGCCAATTCACTGTAGCGAAGGGAATGCTCCAATGGGCGATGGAGCGGAGCGCGAAGCCCATGTCCCAGTATTCATACACGGCTGAATCTTTTTTCCTGGCAAGCTTGGCCATGGTCACGATCTTGTAAATGCTGCCCCCGATAAAAATGATAAAGGCAAGCCACGCCAGCGGACCGCTGACAATATTATACAGCGTATGCATCGTCTCTCTCCTTAATCAACCGGAAATTTCAGTTACCGGCAGCACCTGGCGGACATAGACGGCCTTGTCCCCACTGCCCTCGATCGCCCGAATCAATATCTTTTCGCCGTCAGGGCTAAAAATCGGATTCCAGACATTCTTGAACTGGGTTTTCATCGGTTCACCGTTCACAGCGATCGTATATTGGCCGTTTTTTTCGATCTTGGCCGCCACATACTGGTCGTCGAAGCTGAACACTGGCGCCCACGCCATATCGCATTTGATATCCCATGGGGTTCCATCCACCGCGATTGTACAGAGGTTGTTGTCCTTGCCGACGCAACCCACTCGCTTCCCGGAGGGCGATATGACGAGGTCCGTCACCAGATCGCTAAAGGTCGTCTTCCAGGGAGTGCCGTCCACTGCAACCGTCCAGCGACCGTATTTCGGGGCGACAATGGCAGCAATGCTCATTCCGTTGGCGCTGTATGCGTGATGCCAAAGCTGGGCAAACCGCTGATGCCACAGAACCTGACCGTCTCGGGCCAACGTCCACCCCTCAAGGGTCTTGACCGGCGCGGTGACCGAACCATCGGCGGGCGAAAAGGCCGCTTTCCAGACCGTCGGGTAGGAGACGGGCCACGGTTCGCCGTCGACCACGATAGTGTAATCATAAAGGTTTGTTCTGACCTGAGCCGCTACCCGTTTGTTGTCGGCGCTGAAAACCGGTTCATAGGCATTGACGAAATTCTTGTCCCAGGTCTCGCCGTTCACCGCTATCGTGTAACAGCCCTTCTGGAATGTGAAGATATCACCCTCCGAAAATCTGACGGTCTGGACGACTGCGGCAGCCTTGGTGCCGTCGTCGCTGCCAGAGAGTTGGGTCATGTAAGGAAAAGCCTCTTCCCAGGGGGTGTCGTTGATGAGAACGGAATATTGACCGTCGGCCTGAGTCATGATGATCATGCTCTTGCCGTCCCGACCGAAAAGGGTATTCCAGGCAAAGTCGAATCGGTTTTCCCAGGCTTCCCCATCAACCGCCAGGGTCCACTCGCCGCCGTCTGAAACCACACCCGTCAACCGGTTGTCCGGCGAATATCTGAGAAACCAGAGCTTGTCGAAGGTGTTTTCCCAGGCGACCCCGTTTTCGCAGGCACTGAACGCCATATCCTCTGTCTTGATGACAGCGGCTATTTTTTCACCGTCCGGACTGGCATACGGCTCCTCCACATACCCGAACTCGGCTTTCCACTGGGCGATATCCGCGATCTGCCGTTTACCGACGCTCCAGTCCCAGCTGTTTGAATCTGTCATGTCCCTTTCTCCTTTTAAGATGTTGCCTAAATCCTTTCCCATATGACGGGTGATCGTCTGCCATTGGGGAATATACACCTCAAAAACCCAGCGTATAAATGCGTTATCGCCGAACGGAATTTCAGGAAGAGCCGAAACGCTCTCCATATCTATATATTCTCTTTTTATTTCAGTATAATACAGATTCATATTACGATAATCTGCATCATCTCTTCATGAAAATCTAAACTTATACCGTAAAGAGTTTTTTGTAAAGTCTTATGTTATGATACCCCATTTATCAAAATAAAACAGCGTATTTAGTCGGTAGGTGAATACTGCAATCCCGAGAAGTCGGGATCTCCGATGGAAGCTGTTGAGCTCCCAATGCCACGGAGAGTTCAAAAACCGCCTCGATGAGGATCAAATATGCCGAACGATTATCCGGGATGGTATGAACGACAGACACCAGGCCGCTTACCCGCATGTCGCAGGCGAAATGAGGGATGTATGCCCTCCCTACAGGCTGGTTATCAGTAATAATACCACATGGTGTTGTATACGCGGACGTCCTCCCCCGCCTTCTTCAGCCGTTCGAGATAATCGTATATGGAGACATCCGTATAAACATAGGTGTCCACCAGGGACAGCTTTTTCTCCCAGGGGTGAAATTCATAGACCCTTCGGCCGTCGGGCAGGATCGAGATGATATCGTGATGCTGCCCTGCACGAAGGTAATTCTTTCCCAGCTTGGGAACATTGAACACGATCTCGTCCGTCCTTACAGTGCCGGGCATCAGCCGCGCCTCTTCATGCTGTTCCTGAAGCAGGCGCGCAATGGGGACCCGGTAATCATCGGTTTCTTCCTTGCCTTTGGCGTTGAAGGTGTAATAGGGAGTGACACCGATAAGGCGGAGCCGATGGCGGATAATAGCGGCTTCGAATCTTCTGGAATTGTGGAACGTGAAGACCATCTGGTTGTAAACCCCCATACCGGCGCTCCGGAATTTCTGGACCGCGGCCATCGATTGGGGGGTAATCTCGTATTGGTGCTCAAAATGGGTCATGACGACCACTTCTCGCTTCCCGGGAACATGGAACCGTCTGACGGTGTCGACCAGTGAATCGGTGATCCGCTGAGGCAGGGTCACGAGCATGCGGGTGCCGATGCGGATCCGCTCCACGTGGGAAATCCGGGAAAGCCTCGCCAGAAGTTTCTCAATCTTGTCGTTTGAGAGCAGAAGCGGATCGCCACCGGTTACAAGGACCTCCTTCACCCCCGGGGTGCTTTCAATCCACTCAAGAGCGGCATCGAGCTCCTTCTGCTCCAAGATGGCGGAACGGGAATACACGTCTTCGATCTCCCAGTTCCGCTGACAGTAAACGCAGATCTGCGGGCAGGTCATCACCGGTTTCAGGATAACGATATGGGGATAGCGACGGGTGATGCCGTCGATGGGCGACGTGTCCTGTTCGAGCATGAAGTCCATGGAACACCCCTTGTTCGCCTTGTTCTCCTTCATCCGCTCCACATAATGGAGCGGCGGAATCACTTGAGCGCGAACAGCAGAATCCGCCTTTCGGTCCGACTCCGGATCCATGAGCGCAAGATAGTACGGGGTAATGCCGAACGGAATGCGGTGTTGCCGCGCCATTTCGACCGCCTGAAACTCCTCGGATGTCAAGGTCACCAGTTCAGACAGGGTCTTGGCGTCTCGGATGATATGGCTCGTGTGCCATCTCCATTTCTCCCAATCGGCATCAGCAGCACCGAAGTACTTCAGAATGCGCTGCTTATTAGCCGTCCGCTTTGCGATGATCTCGCGATCCAGCCCGAAGGGATAGCGCGCCATGTATTTTTCAGCATTTGCGGCCATGCTCCCAAGGTCCTTCGACCTCAAACGGGCCGCCTTACGGCCGGTGTATTTTAGAAACGGTGGAACCTTGTCGCTGTATATCCCCGTTTTTCCCACGAGGGCCCTCAGAAGGTGCTCGAACTCCGAATAAAAACCCGCGCCAGGTTGGAGCCGGTCGTCAATGTTCTTCCCATGAACAAGGTCATCGATATATGTCAGCAGGCTGAAACCAGCGAGACGCTCATTTCGCTTGGACACGATCGATCGCAGGACATTAACGGCATTTCGGGTTTGAATCCATTCCAGCGGGGGAATGGTGGGGTTGTCTTCGAAGACGGCGTTGAGCGTATCCGAGAGGAAATAACGGATCAGGCGTCGCTTCTCATCGATACTTTCCTCGGTATTCAGGATCGCCTTCAGTTCGGGAACGGTATCCAAGATTTTTAAAATTCGTTTTCGAATCATCTTGTTTTCCACTGCTTAACCTCCTTTGCGGATTTTCGGACAAGCCGCCGACGAAGGGTTTTTTCATCGAAACCGAGGGCGACCGCATCCGTCTTCAGAGGTGAATTTCAGGCGTTTCACCAAAATTTCGACGTTGAAGTACCCCCAGGGAACGCGTCATGGGATGGGGCTTGAAAAGACCGGACGCCACTGCCAGTCGATAGATCCGGTAGGGCGCCTGGCCGCCGTCTTCAGGGTGCTCGAAGATATCGTGCATGAGCAGATACCCGTCAGGCATGACATGGCGGGACCATGCGCAATAATCGGAATAGACCGTCCGAAGAGCGTGGCCCCCGTCAATAAAGACGAGGCTGAGCGGTATGGTCCATGACCGTGCCGCCGTGAGGGAGCGGCAGACAATAGGCACAACCGTGTCTTCGAGTCCGGCCGAAGCCAGGGTCTTCCGGAAGGTCCGAAAAGTATCGAGTCTTCCCGCGTCGTGGTCGTAAAGCTCCGGATCGAAGTAGAGTTCGCCCGGTTGCTGCTCCTCGGAGCCGGCATGATGATCAATAGAAAAAAGCGTCCCACCGTTGGCCCGGCATGCCGATCCGATGTAAACGGTGGACTTGCCGCAGTAACTGCCGATTTCGAGGCAGGGGCCCATCTTGCTTGCCGCAAGGGCGATATCATAGAGACGCAGACCTTCCGCCTCGTCTAAAAACCCCTTAACCCGACCGGGATCCAAGGAACTGTTGACCATCGTATGCATGCTTTATTACTTTTAATTTTCTTATAATTTAACGTCAAAACAACGCCAGGTCCGGAAACAGCCACCGACGAAGTCGACTTGGATGGTCTGTGCAAACTGGTTTAAAAACGCAACCTTCAGGAAATATCGTCGTACCCCTGGGCCAGAACCTCTCGGGGTTTGGCCCCGTCCGCGGGCCCCACGATGCCCTCCTTCTCCATGACTTCGATGATCCGTGCGGCCCGATTGTAGCCGATACGCAGATGACGCTGAACCATGGAGATGGATGCCTGGCGTGTCTGGGTCACCAAGGCCACGGCATCGTCGTAACGTTCGTCGTATTCGATATCGCCGTCTCCCGTCTCCTTCTCCGCGATATGGGCCTCAACAACAGCAGCGTCGTATTCCGGTGACCGCTGGGCCTTGACGAACTCGGTGATCCTGAACAACTCCTGTTCGGAGACATAGGCCCCGTGGATGCGCTTCAGCTTGGCTGTCCCCGGCGGCAGAAAGAGCATATCGCCATTGCCGAGAAGCGTCTCCGCGCCATTGGCATCCAATATGGTGCGCGAATCGGTCTTGGACGAGACCTGAAAGGTAAGCCGTGTAGGAAAATTGGCTTTGATGATGCCGGTCAGGACATCCACCGACGGTCGCTGGGTGGCAAGTATGAGATGAATGCCGGCAGCGCGCGCCATCTGGGCCAACCGCATGAGGGCGACCTCCACATCTCGGGAGGCCACCATCATAAGATCGGCCAACTCGTCGATGACAACAACGATCAAGGGCAACCTCTCGGCCACAAGGCCCTCCTTCTGAAGCGCATCTCGCTCTTGATCGACCTTTTGGTTGTACTGGGTGATGTTGCGGACTCTCTTTTCCGACAGGAGCTCATATCGTCGCTCCATCTCTGAGACTGCCCAGAAAAGTGCGTTGGTCGCCTTTTTCACGTCGGTCACCACCGGCGTGATCAGATGAGGAATGCCATCATAGAGAGAGAGTTCGATCCGCTTGGGATCGACCATGATCATCTTAACCTCTTCAGGAGAAGCCTTGTAAAGGAAACTGCAAATCAGGGAGTTTAGAAAGACGCTCTTGCCGGTTCCCGTGGCTCCGGCGATAAGGAGATGGGGCATCTTTTCGAGACTGGCCACCACCGTGTTCCCGACGATATCCTTGCCCAGGCAGATGGAAAGGCGCGAAAGAGACGATTGAAACTCGGCAGATTCGACCAACTCCTTGAGGCGGACGATCTCCCGCTCGGCATTAGGAATTTCGATACCGATGACCGATTTGCCAGGAATGGGTGCCACGATTCGGATGCTGAACGCCTTGAGCGCCAGCGCAAGATCGTCGGAAAGATTGACGATCTTATTGATCTTGACGCCTGGCGCGGGTTTGTATTCAAAGGTGGTGATCACGGGCCCGGGTGTCACGTCGGTGACCTCCCCCTTGACTCCGAAATCGTTCAGCTTGCTCTCCAGCCGTCTGGCCTGTTCCTCCAGACGGGCGGGGTCCACCGAGGCCGGCCGGACCGATCCCTCGTCCAGAAAGGCTGTTGGCGGGGTCTGGAATCCGTCTCCACCAGGCAGGGGCAGAAGCAGCTGGGGCGTCGTCGCCGTTTCGCGTCGGGGTTCGGAGGGCCGCAACAGTTCAGGCGAGGTGATCCGCAGTCGGATCTTTCGTGGGACGCCATCGCCCCCCCCTCCGTTGTCGGAAGTGGGTATATCGACGACATCCTTGATTCGCCGTAAAGGTGTCTGGGAGGAGCCCTCCCGAACCTGATCATCAACAATCTCGGTCCTTCGCTCCTTTCGGGCGGTCAGGACCGCATCAATATTCGAAGTTATGCGCCGACATCCCCGCACGAAAGCATTCGTCGCTTTTTTTATGAGTTCCACGAGGGATACGCCCGTCAGCATGATAAAGGCGACCATCCCCAGGAGAATCAACACGATGCCACCACCGACGGGGCTGAAATACCGGCTGATCTGCTCGCCGATGAGCTCGCCGATCAGTCCTCCGGCCGATACTCCGCCTCCGCGGAGGGCGTATGTCGTGTTCCCCAGCCCCATGAGGGCACCCGTGACAACGATGAGAAGCGCCCCGCCGAACACGGAAACCAGCAGTTCCTGTTCCGAACGATTCTTGAAGATCCGGACGCTGAACATGCCAAACAGGATGGGGAACCAGCCAGCGCCCGCACCGAAAAGCCCAAGCAGGGCACCCGCCGTATGTCCGCCGATAAGGCCAAAGAGGTTTTTCGGCCCCGCCGAAGTTCCTGAATTGAACATTGATGGATCCGACGGATGATAGGACAGCAGGCTGATCAGAGTGAAAATGACCAGAAAGAACAGAAAAATTCCGAGAAGCTCCTTGCGCATCTTCCGTACTTCGAATAGAGGGGTTGAAAAAAAAGACTCCCCGAGATCCCCGGTGAGCATGCCGTCTTGACGGCTGATATCAGATCTCCAGAACAAAGGGCAGGATAAGCGGCCGGCGCTTGATGGTGTAGTTGAAATATTTTCTCAAGTCGCCCTTGATACGTGCCCGGATTTTTTCGATCCGGTCCGGGACGTCCGGACCGATATCCTCGATGGCTTCCAGGATGACGCACTGGGCATCGTCCACCAAGTGGCCGGTCTCCGTCTCGAAGACAAACCCCCGCGAGATCACCTCCGGGCCGTACATCACAATACCGGTTTCCTCGTCAAAGGCGATGGTAACCGCCACGAATCCATCTTCCGACAGTACCCGCCGCTCCTTAAGAAGGCTCCGTCCCACATCGCCGATACCCTTGCCGTCGACAAGGACCCGCCCCGTTTGGATCATTGAACTGATTCGGCAACCGCCAGCATCGAATTCGATCACTTGGCCGTTTTCAGCAAGCATCACCCGCTTCTGGGGAATCCCCATCTCTTCCGCCAGACGGGCATGAAGAACCAAGTGGCGATATTCACCATGAATGGGAATAAAGTAGCGAGGCCGGGTCAGATTGATCATCAACTTCAGCTCTTCCCGAAAGGCGTGCCCCGACACGTGGATAGCCGATATTTTTTCATAAATAACGTCGGCACCCCGGCGATAGAGATTGTTGATGATCTTTCCGATGGCTTTTTCATTGCCGGGGATAAACTTGGACGACAGAATCACCATATCGCCGTATCGGATCTTGATCTGCTTGTGGATGCCGGTCGCCATTCGAGCCAAAGCCGACATGGGCTCCCCCTGGCTGCCGGTGGTGATAAGCACCACCTGATAATCCGGGATATTGCCGATCTCGTCAATGCCGATTTCCATTCCGTCAGGGATGCGGATGTAGCCTAATGACTTGGCAATGCCGACGGTCACTTCGATGCTCCGGCCGTTGTAAACCACCTTCCGTCCATTCTGGTAAGCGATGTCGATAATTTGTTGGATCCTGGAGATGCTCGATGCGAAAAGGGCAACGATGACGCGGCCCCGACACCTGGAAATAACCCCCTTGAGGGTTTCGCCAATCTCATGGTCCGAGATGGTGTAGCCCTCCTTCTCTACATTTGTGGAATCGGAAAGGAGCGCCAAAACCCCCTCCTCCCCACACCGAGCGAATTTGTTGACGTCGGTGGTCATGCCGTCGATGGCGGCATGGCTGATCTTGAAGTCGCCCGTGTGGACCACAAGCCCCATAGGCGTCCGAATGGCAAGACCAATGCAGTCCACGACACTGTGCCCTACCCGAATGAGGTCGATTTCGAATTTGCCGACGGCCAACCTAATTCCCGGCTGAACCTCCCGAAGGTCCGCCTGACCCAAAAGGCCGATCTCATCCAGTTTGTGCCGGACGACCCCGAGCGTAAAGGGTGTCCCGTAGACCGGCACGCTGACGTCCCTCAGCAGATAGGAAAGTGCTCCGATGTGATCTTCATGGGCATGGGTCAGCAGTACGCCGACAACACGGCTTTTGTTCCGCCGAATAAATTCCATGTCGGGAATCACCAGGTCAACCCCCAACATATAATCCTCGGGGAACATCAGGCCCGCGTCGATCACCAGGAGATCTTTTTGGTACTCGACCACCATCATATTGAGCCCGATCTCTCCGAATCCGCCCAGAGGAATTATCTTTAGCAAGGCATCTTGCATCTATAGGGCTCCCTTCAAACGGAAATACCAAGCTTTTCCATTATGGCATCCATAGCGTCGATAATCCAGTTGCGTTGGACCATCGTTGCGTAGGCGACACAATCACATCGTATTCGCCGGGTGGTTCTAACGAGAAGCTCGCACGACACACGCTCCTCGCTCAACTCAATCGCAAAATAAAACGGTTGGCAGTCGCCATGTAATTTCTGGAGGTCGTCGTAAATATCGGTATCCAGCGGAATCCAGTATAAACCGCCGACGCCCGAACCTTCGAACCGCTCATCCATGTAATGTTTGATCTTATGGTAATCTTCAAGTCTGAGTTGATCAATGACATATTGTTTCATAATAATGACGATTATCACATTGGATTGGCTCTTGCAAGCCGGAGTTTCCGGCTATCTTTAACGAAATCCCGCATGAATCGGGAGATGGGAAGCGGACGGAATCGGGTTGGATGGAATGCCAAAAAGTGATTATGTTGAAGTTATGATAGAAAAGACTATCACGGATGATGTCCGGCAATACTTGCTGGTGGACAAGGACCGGTCCTTTGTGAGCGTCCTGGCCTAAAGTTCCGTAAAAGAGGCTTTCAATGTCGACTTCGCGCTGAACGAAAGCAAGACATTGGAGATTCTTCATTCAAATTCGGCGATGGGGTCGACGCGGTGATCCTCGATATCAGCATGCCCGAAATGGACAGCACCGAAATCTTGCGGGCCATCAGAAAGGCTTCACATAGCCCCATTCAAGAAAAAAAGCAGGGATTGGTTTCCACCGCTTCAATCGGATCCGAGGTTGAAGGACGGAAGACCCTGTGGTTATATTCAGTTCAACCCAGGAGTTGCGTCATGCAAGACCGCGTCAAGGAAAAGCTGTCAAAGTCCATTCCTGTCCGCATTGGTCTACCGGCGATGCTAACCCTCGTCTTGTTCGTGACCGCCATTTTTTTCGTCATTCTTCCAGCCCTGGAGGAGAGCTTTCTGGCACGAAAGCGTGAAATGATCCGGGAATTGACCGAATCGGCTTGGAGCATCCTAGCCACCTTCGAGACGTGGGAGCGGGACGGCAGGATGAGCCGCCGGGAAGCCCAGGAACGCGCCGTCGAACAGATCCGGAACCTCCGATACGGCCCGGAAAAAAAGGATTATTTCTGGATCAACGACACATTTCCGCGAATGGTCATGCATCCTTATCGAACAGATCTGGAAGGCCGGGACATCTCCAATTTTCAGGATCCCCGGGGGAAACGGCTCTTTATGGAGTTTATCCGGGTGGTGGAGGCATCAGGCGCGGGATACGTGGACTACATGTGGCAATGGAAAGACGCCCCCGACAAAATCGTTCCAAAGCTCTCCTACGTCAAGGGATTCGATCCCTGGCAGTGGATTATCGGGACCGGCATCTACATCGAGGACGTCCACGCCGAAATCGCCCTGATCCGCAGAAAGCTCTCCATCATTTCGGCAGGCATCCTGTTGGTCGTTTCTCTCCTGGCCTTCTACATCATCCATCAAACCCTGCATGCCGAACGCATGCGCAGACACAGTCGGGATTTTGTGGCTATTCTGGACCACACACCGGATTTCATATATGTCAAGGACACCGCCCACCGATTCACCGCCGCCAGCCAGGCCTATGCCGACCTTGTCGGACTCGCCCACTGGGAGGAGCTCGCCGGCAAAACCGTTTTCGACATTCTCCCCCTCGACGCGGCTGAACGATCCCACGCCCTCGATACAAGGGTGATCGAAAAGAGAGAGGTCATAGAGGCCCATGAGCTGCAGTACACGGATGCCAACGGGAAGGTGGGTTGGATGCTCTGCGACAAGCGGCCGTTTTATGATCTGGGAGGCAATGTGTTGGGGCTCATCAGCATCAGCAAGAATATCAACCACCTCAAGCGGACCGAAGCCGAACTGCGCCGGGCGCGTCGCGCAGCCGATAAGGCCAACCGTGCCAAAAGCGAATTTCTAGCCAATATGAGCCATGAAATCCGGACCCCCATGAACGCCATCATCGGCATGACCTATCTGGCCCTCAGAACGGAGCTCACTTCCAAGCAAAGGGATTACCTGAAAAAAATCAACGTCTCGGCCTACGCCCTGCTCAGAATCATCAATGACATTCTCGATTTTTCCAAAATCGAAGCCGGTAGGCTGGATATCGAGAAGGTGCCGTTCCATCTTGAGGATGTCCTGGACAATCTGGCCAATCTGATCTCTGTCAAAGCCCAGGACAAAGGCCTGGAACTGATTATCGCGACGGCTCCGAATATGCCCATGAATCTCGTGGGAGACCCCCTCAGGTTGGGACAGGTGCTCATCAACCTGGCGGGGAATGCCGTCAAATTCACGGAAAAAGGGGAAATTCTCGTATCGGCTGAACTGGAACGCCTTGAGGATCACAAGGCGACTTTGCGCTTTACGATTAAGGACACCGGCATCGGCATGAGCCGGGAACAGGCGGACAAGTTGTTCCGTGCCTTTATCCAGGCGGACACCTCCACCACCCGAAAATACGGGGGCACGGGGCTGGGACTTACCATCAGCAAGCGACTGGTGGACCTGATGGGCGGCGAAATCGGATTCGAAACCGAGGAGGGCAAAGGGTCAACCTTCAGATTCACCGCGATTTTCAGTCTCCAAAAAGAAGATGTTGGTATGCGACGCCATCGGCGACATCTGGCAGACCTGAAGGGACTTCGGGTGCTGGTGGTCGACGACAGCAAGGCCTCCCAGGAGATTCTGAGGGGTTACCTCGAGGCCATGTCCTTTGTGGTATCCACCGCCGATTCCGGGGAAGCGGCGTTATCCCTGCTGGCATCCGAAGCTCGGGAGGGCCGGGCATTCGACCTGGTGCTGATGGACTGGAAAATGCCGGGAATGGACGGCGTAGACGCCTCACGGCACATCAAGCAAGAAATGGATTTGCCCCATATTCCAGTGGTCATCATGATCACAGCGTACGGTCACGAAGCGGTGATGAAGCAGGCGGAGACCGTGGGTCTGGAGGGCTTCCTCATCAAACCCGCCAGCCAGTCCGCACTTTTCAACACCATCATGGACGTGCTTGGGGTCGGCGGCGGCACTCGGACATCTGCCGATACGGCGCCGATCATGGACCCCGCAGGCGTGAACGTGAAACAGATCGAAGGCGCACGTGTGCTTCTCGCTGAAGACAACGACATCAATCAACAGGTCGCACTGGAGATCCTGACGCAGATGGGCTTGGTCGTAGACGTCGCCGACGACGGGAAGGCCGCTCTAGAGGCATGGCAGGCCGACGGTTACGATCTGGTACTGATGGACATTCAGATGCCGGTGATGGATGGGTTGACCGCAGCGCGACGCATCCGGGAAATCGAGAAACGGGAAATGAAGGCTTCGGACACCGCCACGCCGACCCCGATCATCGCCATGACAGCCCATGCCATGGCAGGAGACCGAGACAAAAGCCTCGCTGCCGGAATGAACGATCACATCACCAAACCCATCGACCCGGAAGCCCTGTTCGCGGCGATGGTTCGATGGATTCCGCCAGCAGACCGCAAACCACCGCCGCAACCTGCCGGGACCGAAAGCGCGCCGTCACCCTCAGGTCCGGAACCGAATTTGAACGAGATATCGGGAATTTCGGTCGAAAACGGCCTGATGCGCGTGGGAAACAATGAAGTCCTCTATCGACGCCTCCTGAAGAAGTTTTATCAGAATCATGGCAACGCCAGCGATGAGATCCGCAAGGCGCTGGCCGGGAATGACAAGCCACTGGCCTTGCGTCTGGCCCATACGCTGAAGGGTGTGGCAGGCAACATCGGCGCCCGGGAACTCGAGGCCGCCTCCGAGAAGTTGGAATCGGTACTTCGAAAGACCGAGCCAGAGGATACCGAAATGCGGCTCGACCAGTTCGATGCGGTCCTGAAAAGGGTTCTCGACGCTTTGAGCCCCATCTTCGCCGAAACGGATTCACCTGAATGGGACACCGGCCGATCCGAAAAGATTGACTCGATAGGGCTCCAGGCCCTTCTGATCCAGCTGAAATCTCCGATGCAGAAACGCCAACCCCAACAAAGCAAAATCCTCATGACACAGATTGACGAAGCAGTCTGGCCCCGGCGTTTCTCCCGCCAGCTGAAGACACTGAGGCATCAAATCGACAAATATCAATTCAAGGAAGCCCTGACGACACTGGATGAACTCCTCGAGAACGTTGAAAGGAGCGACGAGCCTTGACAACCCCGGTGAACGCTGACAGATCTCCGTCTGAGAGCCTTTTGGCGGATCAGAATGTAAAGGGCAACCGCTTTCATCGGACAAGGTGCTACGGCCCGCAATGTTTTAGGATGCGATACGGGATGCTCGGCGCCGGATGGCGCCGACTTCGAGGTCGGTGGAGCCGCGGAGGCAGAGCTGAAGACCCTGAGATGCCTGCTCGCCGAGATGCAACCCTATTATCTAATCAGAGGGGAACCCATTCCGATAAAGAACATCATGGCCCAGTCTTGGCCGGATCCGTTTCCCTGAGAATTGCGGAACTCGGCAGGCTGATGGACAGATACCGGTACAAGAAAGCGGCGGCAGTCGTAAATATGGTGCCGGCGTCGACCGAGGATGAATAACTCTTTTCCGGACGCACGAGAAGCGAGGTAAGGTATATGTGTGACCTATCGACTTGCACTGTTATGATCGTGGACGACACCGAAACCAACATTGATATCCTGGTCGAGGCCCTGGGCAACGATTTTGACATCCGTGTGGCCATGGACGGTGAAACCGCCCTGGAAGCCGTAGCGGACGAACCGCCGGATTTGATTCTCCTGGATATCATGATGCCCGGCATGGATGGATACGAGGTGTGCCGCCGGCTGAAAACCGCTCCCGAAACCCGGGATATCCCCATTGTGTTTCTGACCGCCATGACCGACGAGGAGGATGAGGCGAGAGGACTTGCTCTTGGAGCCGTAGATTATATCACGAAACCCTTCAGCCCTGCCCTGGTCAAAGCGAGGGTCCGGAACCAGCTGGAGCTCAAACGCTACCGGGACCATCTGGAGGATCTGGTTCGCGAACGCACCCGCCAGTTGGTTCTAACTCAGGACGTAACCATCCAGAGCATGGGGACCCTGGCCGAATACCGCGACCCGGAAACAGGCGGACACATCAGGCGCACCCAGCATTACGTCCGAATCCTGGCCGAGCACCTGAAAGATCACCCCAAGTTTCGAGAGCGTCTCACCGACACCGCCATAGAACTCCTCGTCAAATCCGCACCCCTGCATGACATCGGCAAAGTCGGGGTTCGTGACAACATCCTGCTCAAGCCGGGAGAACTGACTGAAGCGGAATTTGAAGAGATGAAACAGCACACCGTCTACGGGAGGGATGCCATTTTGGTCTCGGAAAAAAAGCTGGGTCAGGATTCCTTCCTCTCGGTTGCCCGTGAAATCGCATACAGCCATCAGGAAAAATGGGACGGCACCGGATACCCTCAGGGGCTTAAGGGAGAAGAGATCCCCCTTTTCGGCCGGCTGATGGCCGTGGCCGACGTCTATGACGCCTTGATCAGCAAAAGGGTGTACAAGCCGCCTTATCCCCATGAAACCGCAGTGGCGATGATTCGAGAAGGACGGGGAACCCACTTCGATCCGGATGTCGTGGACGCGTTCCTCGAATTATCAGATGAGTTCAGAAAAATCGCTCTCGAAAATGCCGATTTTGAAGAGGAACGGATGCTGCTGTCCCTATGACGAAATGAGGCATCCAACATGCTATGACGCAAGGTTGAGGAGTTTGCTTTTATGATCGACCACTTTCGCTTTGCAGCGCCGGTATATGACCGGTTGCTGGGCTCCCCTGATCACCGTCTCATCGCCCGACTGCTGCGCCTGCCCGCGAGAGGAATGCTTTTGGACGCCGGCGGCGGCACCGGTCGGGGCTCGACACATCTCCGTGACCAGGTCGAAGGACTCGTCGTCAGCGACCCGTCTAGGCCCATGCTGGCCAGAGCCATTCAAAAAAATCTTTGGGCGGTGTCGGCCCTGGCCGAATGCCTCCCTTTCCATGATGAGTCCTTTGAACGAATCCTTGTTGTGGACGCCCTCCATCATTTTTGCCACCAGGAGACCGCCGTCACCGAGTTCGCGCGCATCCTGAAGCCCGGGGGGCGGCTACTGATCGAGGAACCGGACATCAGGCGAATCGCGGTTCGAGCCGTGGCGCTGGCCGAACGGCTGCTGCTCATGGAAAGTCGCTTTTACCCACCGTCGTCCATCATCGAGATGATGCACAAAAGCGGATTTTCCGCGCACATCGCGGCAACTCACCTGCTTCGTGTCTGGATCACCGGCGACAAGCCCCGGAGGAACTCCGGTGCCCAAGCCTTAAAGGGTTAAGCACCGCAATGACAAAGGGTTAGCGTATCGCGGGGTATCGGACGTTTTGCGGAGCCGTAACTTTACGTCTGGTAAATTCTCAGGGGCACCACGTTGGTAGGAATATCCTCCTGATCCTTGTCGCTCATCAGCTTTTCAAAAATCTCAAGGGAAGCGTGCACGACATCGGGATTGAACTGAGTACCTTTGTTCTTGAGCAATTCTTGCCGAATTGTTTCCGGCTTGAGAGGTTGACGGTATGGACGTCTTGAGTTCATGGCGTCAAAAGCATCAGCGACGATGATGATTTTTTCAGATATACTGAGCTGATCGCCAGAAAGACCGTCTGGATATCCCCGACCGTCCTCTCTTTCGTGGTGGTGGCGGACGATGGCACGCTCTTCTTTCAGGCTCGCAGTCGGCTTTAATATTTCATCCCCGAAATCTGGATGTTTTCGAATGGAATGAAATTCCTTCTCATCGAGCTTTCCGGTCTTGTTGAGGATGCTTTCGAGCACACCGATTTTTCCAATATCATGAAGCAACGCCGCATTTTGCAGCACACGCAATTTTTTTTCATCAAGTGACATTTTCCTGCCAATGTCCACGCAAATTCTGGCGACTCGCTCGGAATGGCCATATGTATATTCATCTTTTAATTCCAATGACTTGGCGAGAGATCTGATCGAACTGAAATAGGCTTGATCCAGTTCCAGGAAAAGTTTCTTGTTGTCAAGAGCGATTGCTGCATGGCTGGTCAATACGGAAATAATCTGTCTTTCGGACTCGCTGAGCTTTCCTGACATTTTCCTTCGGATCAGATTGATAAAACCTTTTATTTCAAATGATTGTCGAAGAGGTACTGATATCAATTCATAATCGGGCAAAAAATCCATGTCAATGGTACAGTACTTCAGATCTTCCTGCAGGGGTTCGAAACTGAAATTGCACGCATAAACCTTTTTATAGGACTGAAACGGATTTCCTAGAATAACATTTTGTTTTTCAACGATAATTTTACTAGCGATATTGAGGATATGATCATCGGCGTCGCAGCTTTTCCGGGCAACCGTCATTAATCGTTCATCATCGCCCATCAAGGTCAGAAAACCCGCCTGAGCGGTGGTGGCTTCGAGAGCAGAATCGATGATGAGTTGGTAGGGGTACTGATAATCCTGGAGGGAATTGATGGCCTGACTGGCCTTGAAAAGCCCCTGAAGGCGCTGGTTGTGAAGCATGAGTTCGGCGTTGGAGTCCTTGAGCAGTTCAATATTCTCTTTGAGCGTTTTCTGCATGTAGGAAAAACGGTTTCCGAGAAAACCGATCTCATCATTGGAATGTACCTCTATATTGCAATCATAATCACCACCAGTGATAGCCTCTACGCTCTTGACGAGCGCTCCCACAGGCTTGGAGATTCGCCTGGCGAGAATGACCGATAACAAACAGGAAGCAAAAAGCACGATCACCCCGAGGGTCAACAGCGTAATTCGGGTTTTTCGTATTGCTTTCTTGATGTATTTCAAAGACATGCCGATTCTCACCGTCGCCCATTTTTTGTCTTTGATATACACCGGCGTGGCGATATCGCATACCTTGTCCGGAGTATTCCCGAAGTGAAGATATTGTACGATGTCATTCGTTGCGGTAAGCGCCTGCATATCGGCATCTTTCCCGATAATCTGAGCCTTGTATGCGTCGTCGCCGCTATATGCCGCTACATCGCCGTCAAAAAGCTGGACAAGGGCATACTCCAGATCATTTTCTTCCGTTACCTTGGCGACGACCTGTTCAATACTCACGTAATTGAACGTGGCGATATAATTGGTGTTCAGCGCCGCCAAATTCCGGCCGATGGAATTCCCGCGCTTCAGGAACTCAGCCAGAATGGAGTCCCGCATTTGCTTTTCGACCACAAAGATCGTCGTGACCATGATCAGACACTCCAGCACAACAACACCCAACAAAAATTTGCTGTGAAGTCTGAATCGTATTCCCTCCGTATGGGCCGGTCCCGATATGGATGTCACTGAAGATCTCCAATTCTGATAAATTTCCTTATACGCAAATCACGCCTTATGGGTAGAGCAAGATAAATACCAGTTCATTCCTCAATTCGATATCCTTGTCCCCACCGCTATTCATTCGACATTCATGGAAGCGAAATGAACTGACTATGCATATGAATTCTGATAGTTGATATAACCAAGCTGATTTGCCGGCCTGAAAAAACGACGAAAGTCGAGATTCCTGTGTTCGAGGATAGGACATTGTGGAATGCGCTATATTTTGTCTTCAATTTGACAAATTTTGTTGGGGCGTCCGTACCTTGACAGCACCTATTTCCGGTCAACATGACAAAAGTCTACAGTTTAGCTGGAACCATATTGGATTTCTGCTGATATGCATTACTTTGATATGACGATGCGCCGATATAAGTTTGATGAGACAAATATTATTTGACATTCCACCCTTTGCATCGTATTTATGGCATTTATTATAAATTGAAGAAGATAGATGCTTGATGAAAAACATTTTCATTGAATGGTGCAGGTTAGTGCTCAAAATTTTCCCTGAAATTTTCCCTATGGATGAGAGGCGGTTAACGAGATGGTGTTAAAAGATGTCTCAAACGGAGAGCGTATCAAACTCCTCGCTGTCGACGGTGGATGTAACCTGCAGTGCCGGTTGGCGGGAATGGGGCTGGTTCCGGGTATGGAAGTGACGGTCATCAGCAATATCCCGGGCAGGCCGATCATTCTCGAGACTTACGGCATCCGCCTGTCTCTCTGCCAGAAAATGGCATCCCGAATTCGAGTCCTAAAAACCAACAACGCCGCAGCGACGCATCCATCCCCTCCATCGATCTACCCCGGAGGGGTACCTCCAAAAGCGTCCATTTGCGAACCCGGAGTCCGTTGCCGTCGAAGGCTATGTCGCCTGCGCCAAATGCAGGTCAACCAGACCGGCACCATCCACTCGGTCAAGGCCCAAGGGGAATTGGGACGCCGAATCCGCGACATGGGGCTCATCCCTAATACGGAAATCACCGTTGTCGGTCGGGCGCCCTTGAAGGACCCCGTCGCCCTTCGCTTGAGAGATTTCACCCTTTCTCTCAGAAACAATGAAGCCGATTTTATCACTGTAGAAGTCTCCGGAGGCGGGTGTGAAGACGACGCTGAGCATTGCGCTTGCGGGTAATCCTAATGCCGGGAAGACCACCATGTTCAATGCCCTTACCGGCGCACGACAGAACGTGGGAAACTATCCCGGCGTCACTGTGGAAAAACGCGAAGGATATCTTCATGTCGACGGCCGGAAGATCAACATTGTAGACCTTCCCGGCACTTATTCCCTGACCGCTTATTCCCAGGAAGAACTGGTCGCCCGGAACTACCTCATCAATGAACGTCCCCAATTGGTGATCGACATCATCGACGCCAACAGTCTCGAGCGAAATCTTTACCTTGCCGTGCAGTTCATGGAAATGGGAATTCCCATGGTCCTGGCCCTTAATATGATGGATGAGGTTCGAAAAAGCGGCAAAAAAATCGACACCCAAAAACTTTCCGAACTCCTGGGGATACCGGTGGTGGAAACTGTGGCCCGCAGCGGCCAGGGAAAGCAGGCGCTGATCGAGACCGCTCTTGAGGAAATCCGCGAGAAGGACGGTCGATGGCACCCCCTTGAGATCTCCTATGGGCCCGACATCGATCCGGTTCTCCAGGATATGACGGTCCTCATCCGTGAGGCCGAATTTCTGACGGACACCTATCCGTCCCGATGGCTGGCTCTTAAATATCTCGAAGGCGATGTCCAAATCAAATCCCTGGGCGCATCGACAGGTGCGATCGGTGAAACCTTGGAACAAAAGGTCCAACGGGTGACCGAGCACTGTCGAGCCACTCTCGATTCCACCCCTGAAGCGATCATCGCTGACTATCGTTACGGCTACATCGCTTCAGTCACCAAACAGGGGGTATTTATTCAGCGTGGTCATCAGGAGCGGGTTATTCTTTCAGACCAGATCGACCGGGTCCTGACTCACCGGTTCATCGGTCCGCTTCTCATGATCGGCGTCCTGTACGGAATGTTCGTGGTCACCTTCACCGTGGGAGAGATTCCGATGGGATGGCTCGAGTCCTTTTTCGCCGGGTTGTCCGAAGGGGCCACCGAAATGTTGCCGCCAGGACGCTTTCGGTCTCTGCTGGTGGACGGCGTCATCGCGGGGGTTGGCGGCGTGTTGGGTTTTGTTCCGCTCATCATGGTTATGTTTCTGGGTATCGCTTTCCTGGAAGATTCAGGCTACATGGCCAGGATGGCGTATATGATGGATCGGGTTCTCCGGATTTTTGGCCTTCACGGATGCTCGGTCATGCCTTTCATCGTGGCCGGGGGCATTCCCGGAGGCTGTGCGGTGCCCGGCGTCATGGGCGCCAGAACCCTGAGGAGTCCCAAGGAGAAACTGGCGACTCTCCTCACAGCTCCGTTTATGCCCTGCGGTGCGAAGGTACCGGTCTTTCTTCTTCTCGGTGCGGCTTTTTTCGAGGGGTCCGCCGCCACCGTCCTCTTCTGGATCACCATCGGTTCCTGGGTGACAGCCCTCGTGGTGGCGTGGGTTCTCAGGAACACCGTGATCCGGGGCGAAGCCACCCCCTTTGTCATGGAGCTCCCCCCCTATCGCATGCCCACCTTCAAAGGTCTCTGCATCCACACCTGGGAACGGGCCTGGCAATATGCCAAAAAGGCCGGCACGGTCATCCTGGCCATCTCCATTCTGATCTGGGCGTGTATGACCTTTCCCGCCCTGCCCCGTGAGCGATCCCAGACCTTTGAGATGCAACGGGCGGCGATACTCTCCCGGACGCCGGAAAAACCGGACACAGAAACCGTAAGACGTATTGACGAGGAGATTCTTGCCATCGACAACCGGGAAGCAGAAGCCGCCCTGAGGCATTCCTATGCCGGTCGCCTTGGAACGGCCCTCGAATCCTTCACGCAGATGGCCGGCTTCGACTGGCGCACCAATATCGCTCTTCTGGGCGGATTCGCCGCCAAGGAGGTGATCGTCTCCACGCTGGGAACCGCCTATGCCATGGGCGATGTGGCCCCGGAATCCAGCGAAAGTCTGGGAAATCGGCTTCGCAGGGACCCCCACTGGAACCGGTTGACCGCTCTCAGCATGATCATTTTCGTCATGCTCTACGCACCCTGTTTCGTAACGGTCGTGGCCATGGCTCGGGAATCCTCCTGGGGATGGGCACTTTTCAGCGTCACCTACACCACCTTGATGGCCTTTGCCGCGTCAACGGCCGTCTACCAGATCGGAGGGCATTTCTTTTCACCCTGAGCCGCCGCAGCCTCTTTCCGAAAACACCGGGCCCCCATAGACTGGCCGGCGGAGAAAAAGGAGGAATATGCTGCAGGACGACCCGAAAGAAAACGAAGAACGGCACCACAACCTGATGGACGGCGCCACCGGCCAGATCGACGAGGTTTCGCGGTATGTTCAAGAGCAGCGTCGTGTGGCGGCGGATCCCGCATATTCTCTGGAAGCCCGGCTCGAGGCTTTTGAAGACATCATCGACTCCGAGGTGGGGGACACCTCGATGGTCCGGGCAAGAAACATCGAGCGGGAGATGGCGCTGCGTCAGATCTACCTCAAATTCGAAGGTGGAAATCCCACGGGAACCCAGAAGGACCGTATCGCCTTTGCCCAGACCATGGACGCCCTCCGGCGGGGATTCGATACCATCACGGTGGCGACCTGCGGCAATTACGGTGTGGCCTTGGCTTTGGCCGCCTCCTTTGCCGGCATTCGGTGCATCATCTATATTCCCAGGGTCTACCATACCCGCAGGGTGAACGAAATAACGGCCCTGGGTGCCGAAATCGTTCGAGAAGGAAGCGACTACGAGCGAGCCGTGGAAGCCTCTTCGACGCGAGCCGAGAAGGAGGATTTTTACGACGCTAATCCCGGGGGAAACAACACCTTGTTGCAGCTCCAAGCCTACGGGGGGATCTCCTACGAGATTTACGACGAGCTGCGCGACGCACCTTACGTGGTGGCCGTCCCCGTCTCCAACGGCACCACCCTCTCGGGCATCTACAAGGGGTTTCTGAGCCTCTACCGTCGGGGGAAGACCTCCCGGATGCCCAGAATGGTGGCCGGGTCCGCCTACCATAAAAACCCGATCGTCCGAGCCTTCCTGAAAAACATGCCGTGGTGCGAGGATATGCGGCCAGAGGCAATTCGGGAAACCAGCGTCAACGAGCCGCTGATAAACTGGCATTCCATCGACGGCGATCAGACGCTGAAGGCCATCCGGGAAACCCTTGGCTGGGCGGATAACGCCACCGACAAGAGTATGCGGACCTTCTCACGTCTCATTCGGGAGCGGGAAGGACTCGATGTGCTTCCGGCATCCACCGCAGGATTGATCGCCATGATCAAACATCACCAGAAGCATCCTCTGCCGGGCGATCGTTATGTCGTTGTTCTGACGGGAAGGAAATCATGATGCATCCGGAAGGAAATGCCATCGTCTATTGCGAAGGGGCCTTCAACACCACCAACGGGAAAACCGCTCACGGGCTGGTCCGGTTTACGCGACGCTACCACATTCTGTCCGTGGTGGATTCCCGCCATACGGGACAGGATGCAGGCCTGATCATCGACGGAAAGCCCAACGGGATTCCAGTAATGCCATCCCTGACGGCCGCCGTCGAAGCCGCCTGTCAGGAGGAATACCCCGCCACACACCTCGTGATCGGCATCGCGCCCGACGGAGGCCGGCTCAGTGCCGTCGCCAGGACCGACGTGGTTCGGGCGGTGGAGATGGGTTTAAACGTGGATTCCGGACTCCATGATTTTTTAAGCGAAGATTCGGCCATCAATGCGTTGGCCGCCGAACAGGGCGTGTCGATCCGGGACATCCGAAAGCCGCCGCCCCGAGCGGCACTCCACTTTTTCACCGGCAGTATCGAATCCGTCGAAGCCTTCAGGATCGCTGTGCTGGGGACGGACTCCGCCGTCGGAAAACGCACTACGGCCTGGATTCTGGTCGAGGCCTTCGAAGCCCTGGGCTGTCGGACGGAGCTTATCGGAACCGGCCAGACTGCGTGGATGCAAGGGGCACGCTACACGCTGGTCATGGACGCCCTGACGAACGACTTCGTCTCGGGCGAAATCGAACACGCCGTGGTCCGCGCCTGGACCGAAACCCGGCCCGACGTCATCGTCATCGAAGGCCAGGGGAGTCTCATGAACCCGGCCTATCCCGGCGGTTTCGAGATTCTCGCGGCCGGCCGGCCCGACGTGGTCGTACTCCAGCACGCCCCGGCCAGGCGGGATTATGACGGGTTTCCAGGCTGCCCCATCCAGCCCCTCGCCCATCAGATTCAGGCCGTGCAGATCATCTCCGGCCGCCCGGTGGTGGCGGTGACCCTGAACCACGAGGACCTCCCCATCGAAACGATCCCGACGGTCTGTGCCGCCATTTCCCGGGACGTGGGGGTTTCGGCCTATGATGTGCTTCGGGACGGCGGCACCGAACTGGCGAAACGCTTGATGCCCTTTATCCGGGACCGAAAGCGGCTGAAAGAAGTATGGGCAGCGCCGTTTTATCCTTTTTATCCACCTTTCTGATACACCGAAATGTCCGGACACCGAAGGATACCCATAACCCATTTCCGGTATGGCCGCCTCAATCACGGGAATGCGAAAAGAAAGCCCAGGGCATGGTTCGACTTCTCGTGCCGGCGTAAGAATTCAATGACCGGTGTTATCTTACCCCCTAACGGACGACCATCGCCATGATGAACACAACACTCCCGATTGACCCTCGATATGTGGAGGCTGCGGATCCTCTGACAGTGCTCCGCGTCTTCGATCGACTGGAAGTCGGACCCGTCACTCTGACGCCTCGACGTCTGGTGGCCCCCTACCGCATCCAGGTCGGCGAAAAAACAGAGGTCACCGAATTGATCTATGCTTACGAAACCCCGGTATTCGATCCACAGAATCCTGAATGCCGAAATCTGGCCGACATGATCGCCGCCCAGATAGCCCTCAATTACGGTCTTTTCTGTAGACAGATCCGGTTCATCGGCACTTACGACACCACCGACCGTGCTTTATTGCGGGATATGGCCGAAAACACCGCCCGGGAAATTTTCGTTAAAAAATTCCTGGAACCCAACCTCTTTCTTACGGATGAAGCCAAAGCACTGCCGGCCGTTCGTCAAAAAAAATACCTCAACGCCAAACTCAAATTCCTTCCGACAGAAAGCGAAGTCCGTTTTCCTCCATGGCGATTGTGGAAGACGGACAAAAACCGCCACTGCATTCTTTCCAGCGGTGGCAAGGACAGCCTTCTCAGTTTCGGTCTCGTCCGGGAGCTGGGACGGGATGTCCACCCGCTCTTCGTCAATGAGTCGGGGCGGCACTGGTTCACGGCCCTTAACGCCTATCGTCATTTTCGTGACAACATCCCCCACACCGGACGCGTATGGGTCAATTCGGACCGGCTTTTCTCGTGGATGCTCCGGCGGATGCCGTTTATCCGAAAGGATTTTCAAAGCGTCCGCCATGACGAATACCCGATCCGGCTCTGGACCGTGGCCGTTTTTCTCTTCGGCGTGCTGCCGATCCTTCGGGAACGGAAGATCGGTCGGCTTATCATCGGTGATGAACACGATACGTCCCGAAGGGCTGCCCACCGAGGGATCAGCCACTACGACGGCCTTTATGACCAGAGCATCTGGTTCGACAATACGATGTCGCGGTATTTTCAACGGAAAGGATGGGCCGTCTCTCAATTTTCCCTTCTCAGGTCCCTCTCGGAGTTGCTGATAGAAAAGATCCTGGCCGGACGATACCCGGATCTCCAGACTCTCCAGATCTCCTGCCATGCCGCCCACAAGGACGGCGATCGCATCCGGCCCTGCGGCAAATGTGAAAAATGCCGCCGCATCGTGGGAATGCTGACGGCCTTGGATGAAGATCCCCGCCGGTGCGGATACACGGATGTCCAGATCGCTGCATGTCTCAAGGCCCTGGCGGAAAAGGGTACCTACGCCCAACCAGCCTCGGAGGCCGCGGAACTCAATAATATTCTGGTCAATAAAGGCCGGATTCCTCCGACAGCTCCGGCAGCGGGAGAATCTCTTCCCGCAGGAGAGATCCTGCGCGTTCGATTCGATCCTCTCATTTCCCCCATAGATGCCATTCCCGTGGACCTCAGGGAACCCCTTTATCGCATCTATAGAGAATACGCTCAGGGAGCCGTCCGCCGAACAGGGCAGCGCTGGATCGAATTCGATCCCCTGACGGATCCGGAGATGGCGTCACCCTACCCCTTCGAACTCTCACCCGACCGTGGCGCCACGGCACAGCCGCCAGACACACTTCAGAAAACCGCCTATCTCTGGGGAGAACTCTGCTGGCCCGATGCCGAGGAGCGCTTTGACGAGGTGGATACTGTCCTTCTGCCCGTGGGTGCCATGGAGCAGCACGGGCCCCATTTGCCTCTGGATACCGACGCTTACGATGCCGAGTACTTAGCCCGACGCGTGGCCGAATCCTGCAGCGATCCCAAGCCCATGGTTCTCCCGATGATTCCTTACGGCGTCTCCTACCACCATGATGACTTTCGGGGGACCGTGAGCATCGACAACGACACCCTATCACGGCTGGTTTACGACATCGGCATGAGTGTTGCGCGTAACGGCTTTCGCAAACTGGTAATCATTAACGGCCACGGCGGGAACAGCCCCGCTCTCAACCACGCCGCCCAGAAGATCAACCGTGATGCCCGGATATTCGTTTGCGTGGACACCGGAGAGACCAGCGACGTCGATATCGATCGTCTGGTGGAAACCCCCAACGACGTCCACGCCGGAGAGATCGAAACCAGCACGACTCTGGCCGTCCGGCCCCACCTCGTCCGAATGGACCGAATCCAGCGGGAGATTCCTGAATTCTCCGTTCGGTACCTCAATTTCAGTTCTAAACGAGGTATATCCTGGTATGCACACACCGAAAAGATTTCCGCCTCCGGTATCATGGGGGATCCTACCAAGGCCACCGCCGCCAAGGGGGAACGAATGTGGGCGATAATGATCGCTCACCTCACGGCCTTTGTTGAAGAGATCAAACACATGACCCTGGATGAAATCCATCAGCGGAGATACTGAGTCCCGTGAAAATCACCCGGATCGAGGCCGTGCCGCTGACCTTCAAACTGGTCGAACCCTACACCATCGCTTATGAAACCGTGGATGCGACCGTTAATGTGTTCCTTCGAATCCAGACCTCCACATCCGTCATCGGCTACGGCTGCGCCGCTCCGGATCTGGAGGTGACGGGCGAGACCCCGGCGTCGGTCCTGACGGCTGTCACGGATGTAATCCAGCCGGCACTGAGGGGAGCCGACGCGCTACGTCTGGTCCGACTGATGGAAAAGATACGGCCGCACCTCGCCGATCAGCCCTCGGCACTGGCCATGGTAGACATGGCCCTTTATGACATCCTGGGAAAACAGGCGGGGCTGCCCCTGTTCAGACTCCTGGGTGGTTTTCGGAATCGGATGCGGACAAGCATCACCATAGGCATTCTACCGCTCCGGGAGACCGTCCGACGGGCAACGAGCTTCGCAGCCGAGGGATTCACAGTCCTCAAACTCAAAGGCGGCATTGACGTAGAGGATGACATTGTCCGGGTTCTGGCCGTCCGGTCGGCCGTTGGAAAAAAGATCGCCCTCCGATTCGATGCCAACCAAGGGTACTCCGAGGAGATGTCCCTCCACTTTGTTACTCGAACACGTCCCGCAGAACTTGAACTGATCGAACAACCGACCCCCCGCAAACGAACGGCCATGTTGGGTCGGGTCACCAGCGGGGTTTCGATACCGGTCATGGCCGACGAAAGCCTCATGAACCTCAAAGACGCTTACAGGATCGCCCGGCGTGGCCTAGCCGACATGGTCAACATCAAGCTTATGAAGGTGGGTGGCATTGACGAGGCTATGAAAATCAACGCCGTATCCCGTGCCGCAGGACTCGAAGCCATGGTGGGCTGCATGGATGAATCGGCGCTTTCCATTGCCGCCGGGCTTCACTTCGCCATGGCCCGGCCCAATGTCCAATATGCCGACTTGGACGGCCACCTGGATCTGATCGGCGATCCGGCCAAGGGTGCGGTCCACATTAAACGGGGAGTCCTTTACCCCACCGGACGACCGGGTCTGGGCTTCGATTTCTTGGATACGGGCCCCGAAAAAAATCCATTCTGAACTCCAATAGGCTTTTCGCTGCCTGGAAATTCAAAATGGCATGAAAGATCCATGAAGTTATGTTATAGGGAGAAGTCGAGGCTGATCGGATGGAGACTGAGGGCTGGGATCAGAGGCGAAAGCCGCCGCCCCTTCAGCCGTTGACCTTCCAGCGAACCACCGCAACAATGAAAGGACATCCAATGAAAAAACTGGCAATACTGACAATCTTGGGATGGGTGATGATGGGCGGCCTGGCCTTTTCTTCGGACGGCGAGGAACTCTTCAAGGCGGAAGGCTGCATGCGATGCCACAAGGCCAACGGCAACTCCAAAATCTACCCCAGCCTGCCGGATATCGCAGCGGCGTACACCGGTAAACCCGAACAGCTGCTGCAATACCTCAACGGGGAGATCGAGGCCGTCATTGATCCGGATACGTCAGGCCTGATGAAACCCCATCTGGAAAAAACCAAAAAGATGAACGTTGTGGAGCGAAAATCCGTGGCCGATTACATCATGACCTTTACCCAATAAGGGTCGTATCATGCAGAACCGCCGGAGCACCGAGGCTCCGGCGTTTTTCCCCGCTCACTCGACATCTCCCGCTTTTCGTTTCAGAAAACCGCGTCGAAAATCGGCGTTCCTCATTATTCGGGATTTTTCCCGATACATGACTTGATATTTTCGAAGACCGTACCAATAATGGTGGTAGTGGAATTCTACGCGCCTAATTGAATTCGACGCTGACCACCCGATCTCGTGAACCGGGAACCCATTTACAAAAAAGGAGATTCTGCGATGTTAAGCCCAAAAATGAACGATGCCTTGAACGAGCAGATCAACAGGGAAATGTACTCGGCCTACCTCTATATGTCCATGTCGAACCAGTGCTCCGAAATGGGGCTCAAAGGGTTCGCCAACTGGTTCATGGTGCAGTATCATGAAGAGATGTATCACGCCATGAAGTTCTACGAATATATCGGCCGACAGGGCGGAAAAATCACTCTGAACGCTATCGCCGAACCGACGGCAGGCTTCGTGTCCCCCCTCGACATGATGATCAAAACCCTGGAGCATGAACGTTTCATCACCCAGTCCATCAACAGCCTCATGGAGACAGCCATCGCCGAAAAGGACCACGCCACCCAGATTTTCCTGCAGTGGTATGTCACCGAACAGGTGGAAGAGGAGGAAAATGACAACGACATCATCGCCCAGATCAAGCTCGTCAAGGAGAGTCCCCACGGCCTGATGATGATCGACCGCGACCTTGCCGGTCGGACGACAACGGTCCCTACGGACTTCAGCAAGGGGGTTGAGGCCGCCGCCAAGGCGGCCGCTGACTGATTCTGCAACTTCGAATCCCCCCTTCGGATGATGGGTCCTTAACGTCCCAAAACGGCGTGTGATCTGCCCTGGGCGGCGGAGATCACGCCCCAGAATCCCCAAGAAACCCTATCCACGAACAGGAGTGCCGCCATGAACGCATACGCCGGTATATGGATCGATCATGAAAAAGCCTATATCTGCATGCTAAAAAAAGTGGACACCGTCTACGGTATCGATCAAGACCAGTGCGATATCATCGTCGTCGAATCGAACGTGGAAAGCCATGTCCGGTCCACGGGGGGTTCCCGCGCAAAAACTCCTTACGGTCCCCAGGACATCACCGATGACAAAAAACTGGATCGCCGACGGAAAGACCAGATGGATGATTTTTACGAATCGGTCATCGAGAAAATTCGCAAAGCTAGGAAGATCTTCATTTTTGGACCTGGAATGGCCAAAAAAGAGTTCAAGAAAAAAATGGAGGACGAGAAGGAACTCGCGGAAAAAATAGCCGGCGTTGAAAACGCCGACAAAATGACTCGAAACCAGATTGTGGCCAGAATCAGGGCCTTCTACAACACCTGATCCCCTGCGGAAACGACGACTACACCCCCATGATACGACGGACAGCGGGGATCTTGAGCCCCTCCAGAATCATCGTACAGAAAAAAGCGGCGGCAAGACAGTAAAGAAGATCATCCAGCGGTACGGGCCGGAACTTGAAAAGGCGCTGAAAAAACGGGGTCGACATGACAACGGTCAGCATGGCCACGGTGCCCCCGCTGATCCACCACAAGGCCGTGTTGGGAACCTTCAGCATTGACGGGATCGATCGCGTCGCAGATCGGTTGGTAAAGATGAGTGCGAGATTGGACAGGACCAGGGTCATGAACGCCAGACAGCGGGCGCAATGCGCGCCGTGGTCCGAGAGGGCCCACCGGTAAACGACGACGACCGCCGCCAGAATCACCAACCCCTGGGTCAGGCTGAGCAAAACGGATCGCCGTCCGAACAAGGGCTCGGAGAGGTCCCGGGGAGGCTTTTTCATGCAGTCCGCCTCGGCGGCCTCGGCCTCAAAGACCACCGAACAGGCCGGATCGATGATAAGTTCCAGAAAGACGATATGGACCGGGAAAAGCGCCAGAGGCCATTCGAAGAGCACCGGAATGAGGGACATTCCGGCGATCGGCACGTGAACCGAAAAAATATAGCGCATTGCTTTCTTGAGGTTGTCGAAAATCCGGCGTCCCATCCGGATCGCCTTGACAATGGATGCGAAATCGTCGTCCAGGAGCACCAGGGCGGCGGACTCCCGAGCCACATCGGTCCCCCGACCGCCCATGGCGATCCCGATATGGGCGGCCTTCAGGGCCGGAGCATCGTTCACGCCGTCGCCGGTCATGGCCACCACCTCGCCGGCCGCCTTCAGGGCCGTCACCAGGCGCAGCTTTTGCTCCGGCACCATACGGGCGAAGATATTGACCTTCCGGATGCCTTCGGCCAGTTCGGCGTCGCTCATCCGGACCAGATCGGGACCGGTGATGGCGTCATCAGGATTTTTCAGACCGATCCGGCGGGCGATGTTTCGGGCCGTGCCCGGATAATCCCCAGTGATCATGATGGTCCTGATGCCGCCTGCGTAGCACTCCTGTACGGCTTCGGCGACACCGGGCCTTACCGGGTCCGACAAGCCCAGAAGCCCGATAAACCGGAATGGGAAATCATGCTGCTCACCGGGAAGCTCGGGCTTTCGGAACCGTGCTCCTGCCACTCCAATGACGCGACGACCCTCTTCGCTCAGGGCGTTGATGGGCTCCATCAGGGTTGCAGTCTGCTCGGGGCTGAAGTGACAGAGATCGGCAATGGCTTCCGGTGCACCCTTGGCTGCAATAATGAGATCATTTCCGTCCGGTGATCGCCAGACTCGAGACATGGCCAATAGATCCCGCGAGAGCGGGTACTCCCGCAGCAGTTCCCAGTCGCCGTGAAGGTGCTCTGTCTCCGCAAGGGTTGCCTCCCCCAAGCCTTTCATCGCTTTTTCCATGGGATCGAAGGGATCGGCGGGGCTGGCCAGGAGGCTGTATTCCACGACCTCGTGAAAGGCCTCGGGAAGGTCGTCGACACCATCATCCACCCTCAAGAACTGTCCTTCGGCATAAAGATCGCTTACCGCCATGAGGTTCAGAGTGAGGGTACCGGTCTTATCCACGCACAGAACCGAGGTGGCCCCAATGGTTTCGACGGCGGCCATTCGACGGGTCAGCACCCGGTAACGGGAAATCCGCCAGGCACCCAGGGCGAGAAAGATGGTCATTACCACAGGGAATTCCTCCGGAAGCATCGCCATGGCGAGGGAAAGACCGGCCAGAAATCCGTGGAGCCAGTCCTCCCGGGTCATCCCATAGGCGATGATCACCACGATACAGAGCACGGCACCCACAGTTGCGAGACGACGCACCAGCCGGCCGGTCTGCCGCTGAAGCGGCGTGTCCTCGGGCACCAGTGCCTGGAGAGCTCGGCCAATCTTGCCCATCTCCGTGTCCGGCCCCGTAGCCGTAACCCGGGCAATCCCCCGACCGCTCACCACAAGTGAACCGGAATAAACAAAGGGGAGATCATCTCCCCCCGGTGGTACCATCTCACCGCTTTCGTCTGCCGCCACCTGCTTGCGGACCGGGACAGACTCGCCGGTCAGGATGGATTCGTCCACCGACAGATTAAGCACCGACACTAGGGTTGCATCCGCGGCCACACGATCCCCCTCCTCCAGCAGGAGCAGATCATCTCGCACCATCTCCCTCCCGGGAATGCGGATCTTCTCGCCGTTCCGAATGACCAGGGCCCGGGGGCTGGAGAGATCCCGGAGGGATTCCAGTGCCCGTTCGGTCTTTCGCTCCTGGTAGAAGGTGATCCCCATGACGACAAAGACAAACCCCAACAGCATCACGGCTTCCTGGATCTCACCTGAAAGGAGGTAAATCAGACCGCAGGATAGGAGCAGGAGAAACATGGGCTCCCGGACCACCTCCCATGCAATGTCCCAGACCTGCCGCTTCCTGGCGGACGGCAGCTCGTTGTAGCCGTCCCTATCCAAGCGCGCCCGAACCTCCGCGTCGGTCAACCCCGTAAGGTGGCCGTTACCCGATCGATCCATGTGCATCTCCTTCCCCGTCAAGCGTTGCGTCTGCACTTTTTATCGTTTTTTCTAATGCGTTGCAAATGCAATTCGGCCGCTCCCGTCCGAATTTTGAAATGTTTCACGGTGCCAACAACGGAACGAGCGTCAACGCGCCCGGAATCAAAGGTGTTCGTCCGGTTTTTCGTCTTGATTCTTTTCGGGAAGATGCATACCTTGGCAGTGTCACGGGGGAGTCGAAATAGAGGGAGGAGGATTTTATGAGTTCGGAATCTTACGACGTCGTTATACTCGGAACAGGCCCTGCGGGGCTCCAAGCGGCCATCCACGCGGCCCGGGCCAAGGTTTCCGTCCTGGTGATGGGCCGAAAGGTGAAATCGAGCCTTTACCGGGCCCATCTTGAAAATTACTGCTGTCTTGAAAAGGTTGCGGGGGAGGAGTTTCTGCACCAGGGTATTCGTCAGGCATCCGATGCCGGCGCACGGTTTATGCACGAGGACGTGATCCGGAGCATCGCAGAGGACGACGGCTTCACCATCGATACGGAGAGTGGGCGGACCATCCGGACCCGATCCCTGATCATGGCGATGGGTATCTCCCGCAACCGATTGGGCGTTCCCGGGGAAAAGGAATTTCTCGGCAAAGGGGTGAGCTACTGCGTGGATTGTGATGCCGGCTTCTACAAGGAGGTTCCGGTGGCCATAGTAGGAAACGCCTCCGCCGCGGTCTCCGGTGCTTTGACGCTGGCTTTCTATGCTTCGGAGGTCCATCTCATCTGTAAAAAGCTCGAAGTCGCCGAAAAACTCGAAAAGCAGGCTCGTGCATCGGACATCAAACTCCACGAAAACCGGACGGTGAAGGAAATCTACGGTAATGCGGCGGTGGAGGAGGTAAGACTGGACGACGGCAGTCGGATCGGCGTGGCAGGTGTTTTCATCGAAACCGGCGCAAAGGGCGCCGTGGAGCTCGCCGCCGCCTTGGGGGTGGAGCTCGATTCCGAGCAATACAAGTACATCCTGACGGATGATGACCAGCACACCAACATTCCGGGAATCTTCGCTGCGGGGGATATCACCGGACCGCCGTGGCAGGTGGCAAAGGCGGTGGGAGAAGGGTGCGTAGCGGGCCTCGCAGCTGCGAAGTACGCCAAAAAATTCAGATAAGCGGAGGCACTCGACGCCTTTATCGCTACCGGAGGAGGACGACATGATCAAAGACACGGTTGAAAGCTTTGGGGGGATTTCACGTCTGTTCCACTGGGTTGTCGCCCTGATGGTGCTGGGGATGCTCATGGGCGGGCTGATCCTGGATATTCTGCCCGGGGGTGGATTCAGATCACTGATTGTGGGCCTGCATAAATCGACGGGAGTCACTATTCTGTTACTGACAGCCCTGCGTCTCGGTTGGCGCTATGTCAATCCCAGGCCGCGGGATCTCGGCGCCAATGCCTTGGAGAATCAATTGGGGCGTCTGATGCATATCTTTCTGTATGTCCTCCTCTTCCTGCAGCCGACATTCGGCATCCTCATGTCCCAGTCCTTCGGATCCCCGGTCAGGGTATTCGGTCTCTTTACATTGCCCACCATCGTGGGCCGTAGCGACGCCGTCGGGTCGGTCTTCCATCAGATGCACACCGTCACCGCACTCCTGTTGGCCATCTGCGTCGGGATCCACATCGCCGCAGCCGTAAAACACCACTACATCGACCGGGACCGAACATTATTGCGGATGATTTCGGGGAAATGATAAACGTCTTTTAGGGGATTGTAGCGGACGGACATTGAGGGCCGAATCGGCGATCTTTCATCCAGAACCATCTTCAAGGACAACGGCATCATGCGCGAATTGAGCGGTTTCGATATCGATGCGGGGGGTGACGTATCCGAGCCCCTCAGGTACCACGTCAATCTCCTGGGACGCATCCTGGGCAATGTCATACGGGAACAGGCCGGAGCGAAGGTCTTCTCCCTGGTGGAGGATCTGAGGCACCATGCCAAGGCGGCTGAGGCGTCCCGGGACCCGACCCTCTTCGAAGAGATATATCGCCGAATCCAGTCCCTCAATCTGGACGACATCTTCTGGCTCATCCGCGCCTATACGGCCTTTTTCCATCTGACCAACGAGGCCGAACGCCTTGAGATTACACGCATCAACGCTGAGGCCGAGCGCACCCAGACCGATCAAAACCCCCGGAGCGAATCGATACTGGAGGCCGTGTTCAAGCTCAAGACGTCGGGGCAGTCTTACGAATCGTTCAGAAATCTCGTCGATCGCATGGAGATCGAACCCACGCTCACCGCTCACCCCACCGAAGCGCGACGCGGCAGTATTCTGTTCAAGCAGAACGAGATTGCCCGGCTTCTTGCGAAGGTTTTACCGGACATCGGCCTGTCCGCCACGGAGATCGGAAAACGGATCGGCAGGATCCACCGGAAGATCACGCTTCTCATGGTCACCGACGATATCCGGGCCGATCGTCTGCGGGTCGAGGACGAGATCGAAAACGGACTCTACTACTGCACCACGTCGATTTGGGAAACCATCCCAAGGATCTTCGCCGACATGCGGGAGGCTTTTGAAACCTATTACGGCAAAGCACCAGATCTTCCACCGTTCCTCTGCTACCGCACCTGGATCGGCGGTGACCGGGACGGCAACCCTCTGGTGACGCCGGCGGTGACCCGAGAGGCACTGGCCGTTTATCGGAAGGCCGTCCTCAAGAAATACCGGGAAGCGCTTCAGGCCCTCTGGCAACAGATGAGCGTTTCAGCCCTCCGAGCGCCGCTTCCCCCGTCCGTGGCTGAAAATCTCGCCGGAGAGACCGGCACCGTCCGACTCGACCCTCAGTTTCTCCACCGCTATCGGCACGAACCCCTGCGGCTCAAGCTGAGCTGTATGATCGAAAAGATCGATCGGCTCCTGGCCGAGCCATCAGAGGCAGGCTATACCGCGCGAGACTTCGAAAGCGACCTCTGCTTCATCCGGGATGCGCTTGCGAGCGCTGGGCTTGAGGCGGTCGCCCGGGAGGGCCGTCTGAACGATCTCATCATCCGCGCCAGGGTGTTCGGGTTTCATTTCATCGCACTGGATATCCGGCAGCACAGCAAGGTCCATGAACAGGCACTTGCGGAGCTTCTGCGGCAGGCCGGCACCGCAGAGGACTACGCGAGTCTCCCTGAGGACGAAAAGATCCCCCTTCTGGCAACGGAGCTGGAAAATCCCCGCCCTCTGGTCGGCTGCAGGGCCGAACTGTCTCAGACAACCGCGGACGTGATCACCGTCATGACGCTCATCCGGGATGCGGCTCCGGGGGGCGTCCAAAGCTATGTCATCAGCATGACCCATGGCGTAAGCGACATGCTCGAGGTACTCCTCCTGGCCAAGGAGGCCGGCCTCTGGCGCATCAGGGACGGCGCCGTCGACAGCCGGTTGGACATCGTCCCCCTCTTCGAGACCATCCAGGATCTGGAACGTTCGGGTGAACTCATGGCCGAAATCTTCCAAAACCCTATCTACCGACAGCACCTGGCGGCCCGGGGGAATTTCCAGGAAATCATGCTCGGGTACTCCGACAGCAACAAGGACGGCGGCTACTGGACGGCCAACTGGTCCCTGGAGAAAAGTCTCAGCACCCTGGCCGACATCTGCCGGGACCACGGGGTCGACTTCCGCTTCTTCCACGGACGGGGCGGCAGCGTGGGCCGGGGCGGAGGACGGGCCAATCAGGCCATCCTCGCCATGCCGGCCCAGAGCCAGAACGGCCGGATCCGATTCACGGAGCAGGGGGAGGTCATCTCCTTCCGCTATGCCCAGGCCCCCATCGCCCGAAGGCACCTGGAACAAATCGTCAGCGCCGTTCTCCAGACCGCGAGTCCCGATCACTGCGGCATCGAATGCAGCCCCCCCATGCGAGAGACGATGGAGGCGATCTCACAAAAAGCCATGACGGCCTACAGGGATCTTATCGACGATCCAGCGTTCTGGAATTGGTATCAGACCGTAACGCCCATGGAGCATATCGGCCGTCTGCCCATCGCCTCGCGGCCCATCTCGAGAAAATCGGCCCGAAAGGTCCAATTTGACGATCTGCGAGCCATTCCATGGGTCTTTGCCTGGACCCAGACCCGATACAACGTTCCGGGATGGTACGGCATCGGGACAGCCCTCTCGGCGGTCATGGAAGCGCGTCCCGGCGCCCTCGACATACTCCGGGAGATGTGGCGCGACTGGCCCTTCTTTCGGAATCTGATCAACAACGTCCAACTGGAGATGGCGCGGACTCATCTGACCGTGGCCGCCTTCTATGACCGGGGGTCATCGCTTTCATTCCATGACCGCATCGCCGCGGAATTCGAACAGGCGGAGAAAGCGATTCTCACCGTAACAGCGCAGGCGGCCCTCATGGAAAACCAGCAGGTGATCCAAAAGTCTATCCGGCTGCGAACCCCCTACACCCACGTCCTGAATCTGGTTCAGATCGAACTTCTCCGGCGATGGCGGGACGCCGGGGCGGACGATGATGCTCTCGGGGCCCTCCGCCACGCCATCTTTCTCAGCATCAACGGCATCGCGGCGGCCATGCAGAGCACGGGGTAGCCCCTAAAACCATTTTTTCCGGCGAAAATAAAGGACCATGCCCCCGGCGGCGACAAGAATGACGAACCAGAATATCCCGTAGCTCCACCGGAATTCCAACTCGGGCATGTACTTGAAATTCATACCGTAGATCCCGGCAAGAAAGCTTAAGGGGATGAAAAGCGTGGAGATGATGGTGAGGACCTTCATCACCTCGTTCATCCGGTTGCTGACGCTGGTGTGGTATAGTTCCAGGAGACTCGTAGCCGTCTCCCGAAAGGTTTCGATGGTGTCGGTGATCTGGATGATGTGGTCGTAGAGGTCCCGCAAGTAGAAACGGCTGGTTTCCCGGATCAGAGGGCTATCGCCCTTCTCCAGGCGCAGCGTCACGTCGCGCATGGGGAAGATGTGTTTTCGCAGGTAAAGGATTTGCCGCTTGAGTTGGTAAACAACCTCCAGGATCTCCGTCTCGGGGTTTGCCATGAGCCGCTCCTCGATACTCTCGATCTCGTCGGCCATGAGGTCGACCACCTCGAAATAGTGGTCGACAATGGTGTCCATGAGTGAATAGGCGAGATAGTCGCTGCCCATGTGCCGGATTCGCCCCATCTTGTTTTTAAGCCGACGAACCACCGTTTCAAAAAGATCCTGATCGCTCTCCTGGAAAGAAATCACGAAATCCTTACCAAGAACAATGCTGATCTGTTCCCCCCAGACTGCATCTTCACGGTCTCTGAAGCTTTTCAGTACCGTGAAGAGACAGCTTTCGAAGGTTTCGGTCTTGGGCCGCTGCCCGGTGTTCAGGATATCTTCCATCATAAGCGGGTGAAGCCCGTAGCAGCCGCCGATCGCTTCCAGGATGTCGGGCTGGTGTAGTCCTCGCACCTGTATCCACGTCACGCCCTCGCCGTTGCGACAGCCGACAACATCCTCGGAGGTGGCGTCTTCCCGCATGTCAAACCGGTCATCATCGTAGTTTAAAATCGTGATGCTCACCCGCTCGGTGATCCGGTCGCCTACATGGATCAGAGACCCCGGCGAAAGGCCGGTTTTAGCCGACTGATCGTGAAAAAGTTCCGGCATGTCATCCATAGACATAGCTTTTTTCCCTGATATCCAGCGTTCCTTTCAATATGTTCGCATCGCCGATCCATTCCGTCTCAACAGCCATTCCACCGGGGCAGGCGATCTTGTCAGGACCCCACAGGGCTGATAGGTATCACCGGTTTCATCTGTAACCACGCTGGCGACGTATTTTTTTCATCTACCCCCCAAAATCGCCGAACGGCGGGAATGCTTGACGAAATTTGACGCCGTGTCGATCACATCAACAGCCACCGCAGTCCGCTGTTGATCAAACTGATCAGGAAGGCCACGATCAGGGTGCTGCCGAAACCGTCGATCTCGAAATCGTCGAGGAACTTGTCCGTCAGCCACAGCAGGATCGCGTTCACCACAAAGGTAAACAGGCCGAATGTGATGACGATGAAGGGAAAGGCGAGCATCGTGAGGAGCCACCCCACCAGAAAACTGATCACGCTGTAAACCAATGCGACGACAACGGCGGTGCCGTAATTCTTGATCCTGATGGTGGGCATGATATTGGCGACGATAAAGACCGCCGCCGAAAAAAAGAGGATGTTGAGCAAAAAGTTCATCTTGAATCTCCTTCTCCTGAGTGAACGCCAGGTTATGGAATGCCATTCTCCACGTCCGGATCAATTCCGGAAGGCGAGACCACTTTCCCCCAACTGCCGCATCTGTCGTCGGATCCAACGGCTGCGACTGAGGACATAGTCCGAGGGGCGGTCCACATGGTAGCGGTAGGGGTTGGGCAGCACCGCAGCCATGCGAGCGGCCTGGTCGGCCGTAATGCGGGCGGCACTCATGCCGTAAAAGCACAGGCCTGCAGCCTCAACTCCGTAGAGGTTGGGGCCGAACTCCACGATGTTCAGATAGACCTCCAGTATCCGGCGTTTAGGCCAAAGCGCTTCCAGAAGCACCGTGAAATAGGCCTCCACACCTTTGCGGAGCCAGGTCCTGGAAGGCCAGAGGAAGAGATTCTTGGCGGCCTGCTGCGTGATGGTGCTGGCACCGCGAATCCGTTCCCGTTCCTCGTTGTCTTCGATGGCGGCGACGATGGCCCGCCAGTCGAATCCTCGGTGTTTGGCGAAGAGCTGGTCCTCGGCGGCGACGGCCGACAACTGCATGGGTTTTGAGATTTGGTCCAGGGGCACCCACCGGTGACGGCTCAAGGGCATCTCTTCGAGGGGCGGAGACAAATCGCGATGAATGCGCCAAGCCCATACGGGCGGATCGACGACCCGAAGGAGCAGCACCACGAGGACGGTGACCCCCACCCACAGGATCAGGAGGTAGACGGGCCATCGCCGCAGGCCCTTTCGACGAGACTTCCCGACCGCGGGCTTCCGCGGCGCTGTCGCGATCCGGGAAGGCTTTTTCCTCAAGGTGATCCGATTTCCGGAGGATCTGCAAGATCGGAGAGATGTTGAAGACACGGCGTCGTCGCTCCTTTTACCGTTCTCATTCGAGTCTGCCGCAACGGGGCGATGAGAAGAAGCTGCTGTGGATGGCGTTGACGCCGCTCTCCAGGTCCTTTTCCTCCACGAGAAAATAGAGAGCGGCCCGAGACGGGCCAAAGGAGATCATCTCCACGTTGACCCGGCAGTCGGCCACGGCCGTAAAGCATCGGGCGGCGATGCCCGGCCGCTTCTGAATGCCGTCGCCGACAATGCCGATAAGAGCCACGCCGTCAAGCCGGTCGATCTGTCGAAAAGGACGAGGGACGATATCCATCAATGCTTCGCGGGCGGCCTCAACATCTTTCCGGGAGAGAAGGAGGCTGATGCAGGTCTGGGAGGTCACCACCGACTTGATATTGATGCCCTTCACCGACACCGCGGTCGCCACCTCCCCCAGAATACCCCGACGGGCGCCGACGCCCGATGCGTAGACTTTGAGGACGGCAATGTCGGTGTCATAGGCGACGCTCTTGATGACGGATGTCGGCCTGGGACTCCGAGCAGTGATGAGGCTGCCCGGGCCGTCGGGGTTGAGAGTGTTCTTGATGGCGATATGGATGCGTTTCTTTCGAACCGGTTCCACGGTACGGGGGTGGAGAATCTTGGCACCAAAATAAGCCAGTTCCGCCGCCTCCTCATAAGAGAGGGTCGGGATAAGGGTCGCCTCGCTGACCAGCCGGGGATCGGCGCTCATAAATCCCTCCGTGTCTTTCCATATTTCCAGGACTTCCGCGTTCAGAGCAGCGGCCACCACTGCCGCTGCATAATCACTACCGCCCCGGCCAAAGGTCGTGATGTATCCGGTCTCGCTCACGCCGAAAAAGCCCGGAAAAAAGAGAACGACGTCCCGGGCCAACAGCGGAACCAGATGTTCCCTGAAATTCCGCTCAGTCTTGGGGATGTTGGCCGTGGCGTCCCCGTATTTTCCGTCGGTGATAAGACCCACTTGGTGGGGCATTCGGCAGGTGGCTGGAAGCCCCCGGCTCCGCAAGGCCGAAGCCAGGAGTTGGGCCGAAAAGCGCTCGCCGAAGCTGGTGACGGCATCAGTCAGGCGAGGGGTGATTTCACCGGTGAAATTGAGACCGTAATAGAATCGCTCGAGCCGCCTCAGGCTGTTGCCGAACTCTTTGTTGAAGGTCTTGAGCTCCGTCGGCCGGCTGATGACATGCCGCGCCACGAGCTGGTGCCGGGATTTGATGTCCGCCATGATTCCGGGAATATGCTCTTCATTTTTGAGCGCTCTGCCCATGCCCTGGATAAGCAGGTCCGTCACACCATAAAGCGCCGATACCACGAAGACCTGCCTCTTGCCCCGTTCTGTTATCAGATCGACGATTTGCTGAATCGTCTCCTTGCCGTGGAGGCATCCTCCCCCGACCTTGATGACTTTCACCGCTGTATTCCCTCCTCCTGGCTGTTTTACCGGCATGAATTACCATCACCTTCCGGCGATTGATTGGAGATCATGCCACATAAAGACCTCTATGATCAAGCGCTTCAGGGGATTCGCCGGCACCGTTGAGAATCCTATCCCCCTATTCGATACCGTAAGCCGCCATCTTGGCGTAAAGGGTCCGCCGACCAATGCCCAGAATTTCAGCGGCCTTTGAGCGGTTCCCCGAGGCAGCGGCAAGGGCGCTTCGGATGGTTTGCCGCTCGGCCGCCTCGACAGCGGTTTTGAGGCTGACGGGCTGTTTTGGAACCCTGTCCGCAACCCCTCCGCCGACATGAGATGGGGATAGGCAATCGACGGTGACGGCCGATCCTTCGGCAAGCAGCACCGCTCGTTCCAGGACATTCTTCAGCTCCCGTATATTGCCCTTCCAGGGGGCTTCCATGAAACTCTGGAGCACGAGAGGATCGACCTTGGAGACGCGCTTGCCGTAGCGACGATTGAGCTCCCGAACAAAGTTCCTTACAAATGGAATGATATCCTCGCGGCGCTCCCGGAGAGGCGGCAGATAGAGAGGGATCACCGCCACACGATAATAAAGGTCTTCCCGAAAGCGTCCCGCGGCGACCTCCTGATGAAGGTCCTTGTTCGTGGCCGATATGTAACGGACGTCGATGGCAACACTCTGATTGCCGCCCACCGGTTTAATCACCAGATCCTGAATGGCCCTGAGCAGCTTGGTCTGGGTGGCTGCCGTCATCTCCCCGATCTCGTCGAGAAAGATGGTCCCGCCGTCAGCCTCTTCCAGAAGCCCTCGTTTTGGCCGAACCGCACCCGTGAAGGCGCCCTTGACGTGGCCGAAGAGTTCGCTCTCGATAAGGTTTTCCGGAAGAGCACCACAGTCGATGGTCACGAAAGGCCGTCCGCGTCGTCGGCTCGTCTCGTGGATGCGCCGGGCAAAAACCGACTTCCCCGTGCCCGTCTCGCCCTGAATGAGAACCGGTGCATCCGAGTCGGATATCTTTTCGATGGTCTGCATCATCTCGAGAATCCGTCGGTTATTTCCGATGACGATGGACCGATCGGCCTCGTCTTTATCGGCGTGGATCCGGGTGAGCTTCCGGTGGAGCTTGCCGAACTCGACGGCTCGGCTCGCCAGGATCGCCAGTTCTCCGGGTTTGAAGGGTTTGGTTACATAATGGAATGCCCCGATCTTGATGGCCTCCACCGCCGTTGCGATGGTGCCGGCCCCGGTGATCATGATAAAGGGGAGATCTCGATCCGTCTCCCGGATCATCCGGAGGAGATCAAGCCCGGAGATCCCGTCCAGGGCCTGATCGCACACCACCAGGTCGTAAGTGGTCTGGGAAAGCAAGCGCCAGGCCTCCTCGCCAGAGGCCGCCGACGTGACGGCGTACCCGCGCCGCGAAAAATACCGCGCAAGGAATTGGAGCATCTCGGGCTCATCCTCTACAAAAAGAATGCGGTCACCCATTGTCGTATACCTTTACCCCATCCGCTTCCAACTCCCGTTGGGGGATTCTCACGATCATCCGCGTGCCGCCGGAACTCCCCGGCTCGCAGCGGATATCACCCCCGTACCGCACCACAATGTTGCGAGCGACAAACAACCCCAGTCCAAACCCTCTCTGCTTACCCCGTGTGAAAAACGGCTCGAATATCCGTTCACGATCCGCTTCGGGGACCCCAATCCCCGAGTCTTCCACCACGGCCGAAACCATTGATACAAGCCCGGTCCTCTCCTTTACCAGCCAGACACGGATCACACCCTCCCCGTCAATACTCTCGGCGGCATTCAGGAGCAGATTGATAAAGACCTGCTGCAAGCTCCCGGCGTCCCCCTGGACGGAAAACCGACCCATCGGCAGCGCTTTTTGCAAGCGGATTCGCTTGAGCCGCGGCCTGACGAAATGGATGCATTCCTCGAGGAGCGCCGCGAGGTCGACGACCATCCGACCCTCTAAACCGGTCCCCTCGGGGCTCTGGGAAGCCTGTGCCAGGAGCGTCTCGGTGATACGCCCCGCACGCACGGCATTGCGCCGGATAACATCGAGACTGTTCCGGATCTCTTCAGGCGAAAGTCCCCCGCTCATAAGTTCTTCGGTGTGGGCCAGAACGATGCCAACGGGATTGTTGATTTCATGAGCAACGGAGGCCGCCATTTTCCCGATGGTGGCGAGCCGCTCGGCTTGAATCAGCTCCGCCGCCATGCGCTTGCGGCGGGTGATATCCCGGGCGAAACAACAGGCGAGCGGTTCATCTGCACTGCCTTGCTGAATGCCGGCTGCCACCACCTCGACGCTGACATTGATGCTTGTCGACGTGATCAGACGCATTTCTGTGCCGGCATAGCCGTCCGCGAAGAGTTGGCGGAGAAACCGGTCCACCGACGTCCGGTCCGCCGACGCCACCAGAGAGGACAAGGCCTTACGGTGAAGCGTCGCTTCGTCCCAGCTGAGTTTTCGTCTCGCGCTCGTGTTGGCAAGCCGGATCTCTCCGGATCTATTGATGACGAAAACCATGTCCGGCGAGGATTCGATAACGTCCCGATACCGTTGTTCGGATACCCCCAGATCTCTGGTGATCCGGGCGACCTGACGTTTGAGGGCCTGATTCCAGAGGATAATTCCCCCGAACCCCGCCGCGAAAATACCGATGAAGATCGAGACATAGAGTCGGTAGCGTATCCAAAAAAAATCCCAACTCCAACCGCCAAGCCATTTCTCTTGAACACGGCCAAGACTGCCGTCGCGGATGGCCATCCCCAGTCCCATGCTCAAACGCTTCAGAAGAGCCGTGTTCCCTTTGGGCACAATGACGGCAAGGGGAAATTCCCCTATGGTGACGCCCACCTGGCGGACGTGCTTCAGATCGAACTCGGTCGTAAGCGTTTTGACCACATCCTCGGACAGGCCCACAAATATCTGGGCCTGATTGCCGTCCAGCATCCTGAGGGCCTCGAGAATGTCCCGGGCCTGAACGATATTAATCCCTTCCCGTTGCAGCCCCAGATCCATAAAAGGTTGGCCCCGCACCACCACAACAGTTTTACCGGCGAGGTGATGCCGGCGAACAGGATCAACACCCGTCTGATTGGCGTAGAAAAAACGCTTCACAAAAACGCTGATCTCAAGATAATCATAGGTCTGCCGAATCGACTCCGTCAAGACGACCCCGCAGACCATGTCAATGCGGTCCTCCGCAAGAGCCGTAAGCAGGTCTCCGGGTTCACCCACCAGAAAACGAGTTTCTTCGTCCATGATCCCACCGAGGGTCTCCATGACGTCGACGCTGTAGCCCCGAACCCGATCCTCTCCTTCGCCCTGGTAGCTGAAGGGGGGAAAAGCGATGGGCATGCCGACCCGCAAAGCTGAATGGGTTGGACGAACAAGGACGAGAAGGATGCCGGTCAGGATGCCAAGCCGATATAACGTTCGCCACAGGCCGCGGCTCAGGATGAATCGGTTCGAATTACAGCTGTCCCTATTGTTTAGCACGCCGTCGATCCCATCAACTCTCGTCAAATTGAAAAAGGAAACGAAGTGTGCTGAATTCGGCACACTTGCCATTCTGATGCGCCGAATTCAGCACACTCCTCGTCCTCACAGAATTATTTTGGAACCTACCATAGGCATAACCTTACGTAAATATGGATTTTCATCATTATGGCACATATTTTGTTCTTGATGATGAACAGGACTTAGCGGATTGGACGAACCTGTTCCGATTCAAAATTGCATCATCCAAAGGCACCTCACGTCAAACACAAGGAGGAAATTATGAAGTCTACCAAGGCATTTCTGGCAAGCGCCGTCCTGATGATGGCATCATGGCTCATGTTCACGGGCGTTTCTCAGGCCGAGGAAACCGGCGCGCCGGAGAAGATTACAGTGGTCTACGGCGGCTCTTCCTGGCTGGGGCATTATCCGGTCTGGGTCGGTATCGAAAAGGGGATTTTCCAGAAGCACGGCCTGGGCGTGCTCTTTCAGAACTTCTACGCCTCTTCGGGTCGCATGGGGTCCCTGGTGGCCGGCGACCTCGATATCGCCTCCACCGGTTCGATCTCGGCCATCGCCCTCATGGCCTCGGGGAGCAAGGGATTCATGACCTTCGCCACCCAGGACTCTTACGCAACGGTGGAAGGGCTCATCGCGCGGCAGAACATCAAGACCATCGCGGATCTCAAAGGCAAAAAGGTGGCCGCCCCCTTTGCCTCCAGTGCCCATGTCCTCATCCTGGATCTCCTGGAGCAAAACAGCCTCGACCCCGACAAGGATCTCACCCTCATCAACCTCAAGGTCAATGAAATGCCCGCAGCCATGGCATCGGGCGAGATCGACGCCTGTGCCGCATGGACGCCCCATTTCAACAACCTCCTCAACATGCCCGGCAACCATCTGCTGGCCGACGATACGGCTTTCAGCCTCTACAAGCAATACGGCCTGGGGCCCGGTCCGGACATCATGGTGGTCCGCCGCGAGTTCGCCGAGAAATACCCCAACACCTGCAAGGCTTTCGTAAAAGGCTATTTCGAAGCGGTGGACCTCCTCATCCGGAATCCCAAGGAATGCGCCGAAGTACTGGTGAAGCTGACCAACCTCGGCATGGAGGAACAGATGTCGGTTCTCAAGGACATTCAATGGATCCCCGGTGCCGAGCAGCGGGCACTCATGGTCGAACCTGGAAAATTCACCGAAGGTATGCAACGGTTGGCGGAGTTTCTCGTCAAGCACAGGCAGATCGATGCCGCACCCGTCGTCAAGGAATGGGTCGCAGCGGATATGATGCCCTGATGACAGCCGCACCCGCGGGGGAGGGACGACACGTCGTCCCTCCCCCGCATGGAAGGGGGATGTATGACATCGAAATCAAACAGCAATCTGGTATTCGTCAGCCTGGGGTCCCTCCTCGTCTTTCTCGGCCTCTGGGAACTCCTCTGCCGTATGGGATTCATCGAACCGCTCTTTATGCCATCGCCCACCCAGATTATCGCCCGAGCCGTAAAAATGCTCGACGACGGCAGCCTTGTGCAGCATACTCTGGCCTCGACCCGTCGGGTCATGGTAGGATTCGTGGTCTCGAGCCTCGTGGCGATCCCCTTTGGCATCTTTCTGGGATCATCACGATTTTTCATGGCCGTATTCGATCCTTTCATCTCCCTTTTGCGTCCGCTTCCCTCCATGAGTTGGATTCCCCTCTCCCTGCTCTGGTTGGGCATCACCGAAACCCAGAAATACTCCATCGTTTTCATGGGATCCTTCGCCCCATCCCTTCTCTATATCATCGAGGCCACCAAGAGCATCGATCCCCTCCTTGTCCGGGCAGCACGCAACCTGGGCGCATCCAACCTGGACGTCATGCGAGAGGTGATTCTGCCGGGTTCGCTGCCTCAGATTATCGCGGGCCTCAAGGTCATGCTGGGGATCGCCTGGACCTGCATCATTTCGGCGGAATTGGTGGCGGCCCGGGAGGGATTGGGCTTCATGATCATGAACGGCAAGGAATATTTCCAGACCGACACCGTGCTCCTGGGCATGGTGATGATCAGTATCACGGTCATGATCATCGATGTGCTCTTCCGCAAATTCGAAAGGAGACTCCTGCCATGGACACGCCAGTAACGCCATCAGCGGAAACGCCAAGAAACGGCATCATGGAAAACGCCGCCCCCAAAATCTCCGTCAAAGGCGTCACAAAAGTGTTCTCTAGCAAGCGGGGCGAGGTGACGGCGCTGAAAGATCTCTCCCTGGACATCCGGGACGGGGAATTCCTGGTTATCGTCGGCGCCTCGGGGTGCGGCAAGTCGACCCTGCTCAACCTCGTGGCCGGATTCGATAGCGCGACCCATGGGGAGGTGCTCCTGGACGGACGGCCCGTCACCGGAATTACGCCGGAATGCGGCATGATCTTCCAGCAATACGCCCTTTTCCCATGGAAGACGGTCCAGGAAAACGTGGAATTCGGACTCAAAATGAAACGGATGCCCAGATCGGAAAGGAAGGAGCGGGCTGCAAAATTCATCGATCTGGTGGGCCTGAATGGTTTTGAGAAAACCTACCCCCACCACCTATCCGGCGGGATGAAGCAGCGGGTCTCCATCGCCCGGTCCCTGGCCAACAATCCCCAGGTCATGCTCCTGGACGAGCCTTTCGCCGCCCTGGACGCCATGACCCGCCAGGTGCTGCAGGAGCAGTTGGTGCGCATCTACGAAAAGCATCGGAAGACGATCATCTTCATCACCCACTCCATCGACGAGGCACTCCTCCTGTCCTCGCGCATCGTCGTCATGACGGCCCGCCCAGGACGAATCGCCCAGGAGATCACCAACGACCTGCCCCACCCGAGAAACGCCGACGTCCAACTTTCGGATCGTTACCTGGAGCTGAAGCGCCACATCTGGTCGAGCGTTCAGGCGGAGGTCCTGAAAAGCATGGAAGTAGAGACGAGATAATGGAGGACGGCTACCGCTACTTCCAGATCGGCCTATCCCTTCAGCAAAGCGACGGCCTCGACCTCCACATGGGCGTTCCTGGGGAGGCGGCTTACCTCCACGCAGGCACGGGCCGGCGGATCGGTGGGAAAAAATTCACCATACACCTCATTAATCATGGCGAATTCGTCCATGTTCTTGATGAACAAAGTGGCCTTCACCACCCTATCAAGGCTGCTGCCTGCAGCGATGAGGATGTTTCTGAGGTTGATCATGGCCTGACGGGTTTCCGTTCGGATATCGGAATCGATCAAGTTTCCAGTTGTGGGATCCAAGGCGAGCTGACCGGAGACAAAAACGAAAGTATCGGTTTTGACGGCTTGAGAATAGGGACCTATGGCCTGAGGTGCATCGGGAGTCTTCACGATAATGCGGTTGGTTGCGCTCATTTTCTGCCTCTTCGGTAATGGTGGACCACGGGTGGAAGGTCTCCGATCTTCGGAACCCCGCCACCTTCAGTTTTGTCTATACATAGCTTCGGTAATTACATAGCTACGGGGGGATCCGGGCGTCAAGATCAGGATTGTGAAACGGCCTCGTCCTGATCCAAGTGGAAGCGGACCGGCCCTCGGTATTTTCGGGTTCCAAAACAGGTATGGAGGGCGCACTCGGATGTCGGGTTCGACCAGGAGGTGGCGATGGCCACGTGGCCTCTGGGAAATGCCGCCACCTCCGCCGGGATATAGTCCAGGGGGGCCAGCGCGGTTTCCTTCTCCACCAGGTCGTCCTGTTCACCGTAGCAGATCAGCCAGGGAATGCCCTTTTCCTGGATTCGCCTGAAGTTGAGCGGTCTGCCGAATAGCTTGACGGGCAAGGTGCCGTCGGCGGTAACCGGAGTGTTGTAGGAATCGAAGCTCATGCGGGTGACAGCCAGGGGAAGATCGCACCGCTCGTTTTGAAGCCAGTAGTTGATGGCCGCCGCCGTCTTGCTGATCTTCGGCGGCCGGCCGGCTCTCGGGTTGAACATCATGAGGTCTCGCAGGAAGGCGACCACCGGGAACTCAGCCTCGATGCTCTTGAGTTTGTACACCCATCCCATGAGGGTTCCATCACCTACCTTGTTGCCGTTCGGCAGTTTTTTAGTGCCGTACATCAGATCGTTGAACCGTTTGGGAAGATTGCCGAAAAAAGCCTCGAATCCCCGACTCCGGGTTCCGTCCATGGGAGAAACGCAGGTGATAAGGGTATCCACAACACTGTCCAGTTCGCCGGAGAGCAGACTGCAGACCGCCATGTAGCCACCCTGGCAGTAGCCGTTTAACGTCACCGGCCTACCGTGGGTTGCCATGATCGTTTCGCAAAAAATTCGCGTGTCTCGGGCGTCGTCTTCCCCGGTTGCGAGTTGGACGGCCGGCGTCACCGCAATATCCTTCATGATACGGATATAGGTGGGGATTCCCACGTTGGCAAAACAATGCGCATAGCTGCGATTTTCCCGGGGCAGGAATCCCAGAATGTTGGCGCCGAGCACATAGGGCGGTAGAATCAGGATTGGCTTCCCTTCGCGTCGTACCTGGGCATGAGGATCAAGGGGAAGGATCTGGTAAAGAACAAAACGGTCGGTTTCCGCCACCTTGACATTCTCCCCCCGCTCGAACCCAAAGCCATACTCGGATGCGATGTCCCGGATCGCCTGCGGATAGCCCCGGGCCAACATCTCCGACATCATGGCCTGCCGCTCCGTGAATTCGACAATGTCTCTGCCGTTCCCATCCCAGTTGAAGACGGTGTTGGACAGGGCATCAAGGGCCTGTTGCAGTTCCATGTTGCTGAAATCGCTCATGGCTTTCATGCTCGAGATAATGGCCCGGCTACTCACGTCGCTGTTAAAATGCATGAGTTCCGCATAGGATATAAGGCCCTCCATCGGATGGGTCTTCGCCATTTTATCTCTCTCAGCTTCGCTAAAATAGTTTGCCGCAAGAATATAGGGTACCATGAATTCGTTCAGGTACCTGCAAAATCCACTCATGCAATTTCCGGCGGATACAGCCTGATTGTACATCGCTTTCAGAAGCGATAAATATTTTTCCATATAATTTCCTTCAAACAAGCCTTCGGCAATGCACGAGTCGTTTTCCCTTATCGGGGAAGGCTCTCTTCCATCGTTCCGTCGTCGCCGAATGTAAAGATATCGCCTTCGGCAACGGCAATACTTGCCGGTTCAGCAAAAGTGCGGTATCCGCATTGCGAGCAGCCCGTGTCACTTTGATGTATTTTAGGTATATCCGGCAATTGACGGACGAATGCATCGGTAGGTCAGCTCTCAGTTTTGAAAAAAGCCTCGACCGCCTTGAAACTTTCGTCAACGGATGCCTTGAACCGCTCTCGTCCCTCTTTGTAAGCGCCGATCCAGTCCATAAGGGCCTTCCTTCCCTCCTCGGGCAACCATGTTGCTTGCGTCATCAGGGTTTTGGTGACTTTTTCCATCTGTTCCTGCATCGTCGCCATCGTATTGAAGCTATTGTTGAAAGCCGCATTGTTAAAATCGATCATCCCCTTGAGAATCTTTTTCTGGTCCATTCTTTCTACGCTTTCCTTCTTCATGACATTCATTTTTGTCCCCATCCCGCCAAAACCCCACAACGCACCGTTTCGGACCTCTCATTGTTCATGGCATCCGTTCCGAAAATTCGTTTCGGTTTGGTTTTCCATCCGAAACGCCGATCCGGAATCATGGCGTTCTGATCCGATTCCCCCACGGCGGGAGTCTTTACTAAGATTCGCTAAAATACGCAGCAAAATTCAAGAGTGTCAACAATTTTTCCGCATTGCATCATTTTATACCAATCCAGAATATCCGAAAAACTTTATTAAAAAAATTATTTTTAAATATCAATAGATAATTGCTACATTTTTTTACCTTCTTCCCCCATCGTCATAAAAAAACAAAATCTTTTTTGCGTTGCATCATTTTTGATTACTCGTTTTACGGTGTTGGCGCACATATGACCTTCGGTGCCGCCTGCCAAATCGGATCTTGTACAAGACAGTTTGTCGTTCACCGCGATGGGAAAACACATCATGTCTCAGACGTTCTTTTCAAACGAGATCAGTAAAATCATGTAAATGCGTGCCAGCACCTCATGCATTGATGATGAGAGATACCGTCTAACCGAAAGCCGCCGTATTCAGCCGCCGGAAACCATCTGACGCAGTCCGTCAAAAGCCGGGATCCCTAACGACGCCATTATACCAGGATATTTTCCCTTAACCCTTAGAGCCTCTACCGTGGATGAAATACACACTTCGCGGTATTTCAGGGAGACAAAAACTCGCATAGACTGAATTTAATGATCACCGACGGAGACTGATCCGCAGCTCTTTTCGTCATCCTGCGAGCGGCTTCTCCGTCCGCTGAAAAAAGGGCGTGTATGAACATCAATTCAACGCATTTTGACCGCTTACCCCCAAGAACGTTCTCCACCCCCTGCAGGCACCGAAAGCTCATCCTTCTTCCGGGCCCCAGTCATCGCCTGCGATGTTGTCGCTGCAGAAGAATTTTCCCCCCTGAAACGTCCCGCCCCCGCTTCTGCCCCAACTGCTATACACATGATGGCGTCCGACGATATGCGTTTATGGAAACCAACATCATAGACGTCTCCTTTGCCCGATACCGTTGCGAAGACTGCGGCGCGATGATCCACGGCGGGTAGCCGGAACCTGACCGTCGTCGAGCCCTCAATTGTCGTTGAAACCGGTGGGGGGATATGTTAACGAATAAACTATTCCGCCGCTGTTGGGAAACAGGGTCCTACTCGACCGAGACCCCGCCAACCCGGAGTGAAAATGAGGGGGAGGTATCTGGACGTCCGACTACAGGGCGAACCATTACAACAAATGAGAAGAATTGCCAAATTTACCATCCTCGCGCTCGCCTGCCTCGGACTGATCGCTCTGGGTCTGCGCTATGTCATTTTCAAAGACGCCCCCCTTGAAACCACCGAAATCGTCCTTTACGGCAATGTCGACATCCGGGAGGTCGAACTGGCCTTCAACGGGAATGAGCGGATTGCCGACATCCGTGTCGAGGAGGGACAGGCGGTCCGGAAAGGGGATCTGCTGGCGAGACTCGAAACCCGACGGCTGCAGCTCGCCGTCGACCGGAGCGCAGCCCGGGCGGCAGCCCAGGCCAGCATCGTCGAAAAGCTGCTGTCGGGCACTCGGAAAGAGGAAATTTTGCAGGCCCGAGCCCAGGCCGAAGCTGTTCGGCAGCGGGCCGAAAGTGCCAGACGCACCTACGAACGGCTCCGTCCCCTGGCCGACGAGAATCTGGCTTCCCGGGACAGGGTCGACACCGCAAAAGCGCTGGCCGACAGCGAACAGGCGAGCCTCGATGCGGCACTCGAAAGATGGAACCTTGCGGAACGGGGGCCTCGCAGGGAAGACATTGCCGCGGCCCAGGCCACTCTCAAGGTTCTCCAGGCGGAATTGGAGATCGCCCGCCAGAATCTCATGGACGCCGAGCTTTTTGCCTCCGATGACGGCGTCATCCGAAACCGCATTCTCGAGCCCGGCGACATGGCCTCGCCCGGACGCCCCGTGCTGAACCTGGCCCTGAACGACCCTGTGTGGGTTCGGGCCTATGTCTCCGAAACCGACCTCGGCAGGATCCATCCGGGCCAGACGGCCGTCATCAGGACCGACAGCTTTCCCGACAAGGTCTATCCGGCATGGATCGGTTATATTTCCCCTACCGCCGAATTCACCCCCAAGACGGTAGAGACCACCGATGTCCGCCCCCATCTCGTCTACCAGGTCCGGGTCTTCGCCTGCAACCCTCAAAACGAACTTCGCCTCGGCATGCCGGCCACCGTCACCATTCCCCTGAACGCTTATCCCGAGCCCGGGAACGATCCGCCCCCCTGCCCGGGACGGAATGAACCATAATGCCGGCGAACGACAGCCCTTTCGTCATTTTTGCGGAGAACCTTCAGAAAAGTTTTACCGCCGGGAAAAAACGCGTCGAAGCCCTCGACAAGGTCACCATCCGGGTACGCACGGGAGGTGTTACCTGCCTCATCGGCCCCGACGGCGCCGGAAAGACGACCTTTATGCGGACGGCCGCGGGTCTGCTCAAGGCCGACGGCGGTCGGGTGACGGTTTGCGGCATCGATGCGGCAAAGGATCCCCTGGGCGTTCAGGACCGGATCGGTTACATGCCCCAGCAGTTCGGCCTGTATGAAGACCTGAGTGTACAGGAAAACCTGGATCTGTACGCCGATCTCCAGGGCGTACCCCCGAACGCAAGGTCCGGGATCTATGCCGAACTGATGAAAATGACCCGCCTCGGGGATTTCACCGGCCGCCTGGCGGGTCGTCTCTCGGGAGGCATGAAACAGAAGCTGGGGTTGGCCTGCACGCTGGTCAAGCCGCCGCGTCTCCTGCTTCTGGACGAGCCCACCGTAGGCGTGGACCCGGTATCCCGCAGGGAACTGTGGACCATCGTCACGCGGCTTGTCAGTGAATCGGGGATCAGCGTCCTTTTAAGCACCGCCTATCTCGACGAGGCGGAGAGATGCGACGCGGTGGTGATCCTTCACGAAGGGCGAGTCCTCGATGAAGGCCGTCCCGAGGATTTCACCCGGCGCCTCACCGGACGCACCTTCCGGGTCCAGGTCCCTCCAACCGCGAAACGCCGTGTCCAGGCGGCTCTTGCCGGCCGGAAGGGTATCATCGATACGGTCATCCAGGGAGATGCCGTGCGCGTCGTCATCGCGGAAAACCGCGGCGAAAGCCCGCCGCCCCCCCGGGAGGCATTCCGGACAGGCATACCCACTCCCGACATTCTGATCCGGGACATCCCCGACGCGGCCGTCGAACCCGTGCCGCCCCGGTTCGAGGACAGTTATATCGCGCGCCTCAAGGAAACAGGGGCCGGCGGTCAAGGCTTCGAAATAGAAATCCCGGCCTCCGAAAACCGGGAGAATGACACGGAACCCGTTATCCGGGTTGACCGTCTGCAACGTCGGTTCGGGAGCTTTTACGCAGTCCGGGACGTGACTTTCGAGGTCCATTCCGGGGAGGTGTTCGGGCTCCTGGGCGCCAACGGCGCCGGGAAGACCACGACATTCCGCATGCTGTGCGGGCTTCTGCCGGCAAGCGACGGAGAGATGCGGGTCGCCGGACTGGACCTGCGGAGAGCGACGGCCAGAACCCGTGCCAGAATCGGATACATGGCCCAGAAGTTTTCTCTGTATCGCAACCTGAGCGTGCGTCAAAACCTGCGATTTTTCAGCAGCGTTTACAACCTCCGAGGTCGTGAGCGCAATCTCCGAATCCAGTGGGCCCTTGACCGGTTTGATCTTTCGGAGATGGCGGATGTCGTCGGCGATGAGCTTCCCCTGGGGTACAAGCAGCGACTCGCCCTCGCCTGCGCGCTCATGCACGAACCGGAGATCCTCTTTCTGGACGAACCGACCTCCGGCGTCGACCCCATGGCCCGGCGGGAGTTCTGGTCTCACATCAACGTATTGGCAAGGAGCGGCGTCACCCTGATGGTAACGACCCATTTCATGGAAGAAGCGGAATACTGCGACCGGCTCGCCATCATGGCGGCCGGGCGAATCCTGGCCGTCGGAACCCCCACCGAGATCAAGGCCCGGGCCGCCTTGCACCTCGGCGCCCCGTCGGGGACCCTTGAAGAGGCCTTCATCGCCCTCATCGAGACCGCGGCGGATGAAGCGGAATGAGGCCTTCACCGGACCGCCGGACATCCGAACGCCCCCGGCGCCACATCGTCGGCATGCGCCGGTTGCGAGGTATGATCCGCAAGGAATTTCTTCAGATCCTTCGGGATCCCAGCAGCATCGCCATCGCCTTTCTGCTGCCGGTACTTCTCCTTCTGATCCATGGGTACGGCGTTTCCCTGGACGCCACCAACGTACCCATCGCCTTTGTCGCCGAATCACCGAGCGCCGAAGCTGTCTCTTTGGGGGAGGCTTTTGCCGGATCGCCCTATTTCAACGTTCGGAAGTTCCGGACCATGCAGGACGCCATGACCGCGCTCACCACCCACCAGGTCAACGGCATCGTCCGGGTGCGGGACAATTTCTCGGGCATTCTCGATCCATCCCGACCAGCACCCATACCCATCCAGGTCATCCTGAACGGCGTGGATGCCAACACGGCCCGGCTGGTGTCCGGCTACGCGGACGGCGTATGGGCACTTTGGCTCGAGGCCCGGGTCCGGCAGGCCGGTGGAGAGATCCGGCCGCCCGTGGAACTCATCAGTCGAATCTGGTATAATAGCGAAATGCGGAGCCGGAATTTTTTGGTGCCGGGACTGATCGCGGTGAACATGACCCTCATCGGCGCCCTGCTGACGGCCATGGTCATGGCTCGGGAATGGGAGCGGGGAACCCTCGAGGCGCTCATGGTCACGCCCGTCTCCATCCTCGAAATTCTGCTCGGAAAGCTCATCCCCTATTTCATCATGGGGATGGGCGGCATGGCCCTCTCGGTCATCATGGCGGTGGAGGTCTTCGCGGTGCCGCTCCGAGGCTCCATGGGCATACTGGTCCTGACGTCGTCCGTCTTTCTCCTGGTCTCTTTGGGTATCGGACTGTTCATCTCCATCGTCGCGAGGAACCAGTTCGTCGCCGGGCAGATCGCCATCATCGTGACGTTTCTGCCGGCCTTTCTCCTCTCCGGATACATCTTCGACATCGCCAGCATGCCCCGAGCGGTGCAGATCGTCACCCATGCCGTCGCGGCCCGATATTTCATCGCCATTCTCCAGTCGAGCTTTCTGGCCGGCGACATCCCGGCCGTAATCGGCCCCAACCTCGCGGCCCTCGTTCTCATGGCGGTCTTCTTCCTGACCCTGTGCGGCCTCAAGTCCAAGAAACGATTGGATTAGAGAGGTCAGGGTATGATTCACCGCATTGCCGCACTGATCGTCAAGGAGTTTCTGGCCCTCTTCCGCGACAAACGGAGTCGTCTTACCGTTGTTGTTCCTCCCATCATCCAGCTTTTCGTGTTCAGCTATGCGGCCACCTACGATCTCGAAAAAGTACCCTACGCGGTTTACAATGAGGATCCCGGCGTCTTCTCCCGCGCGTTGACGGCACGACTGGAAGGGTCGCCCCATTTCAATAAGGTGGCGGTGATCACCCGGGAAACCGAAATCGCACCCCTGGTGGATGCCCGACAGGCGCTTCTGGTGATCCACGTGGACCGCCACTTCAGCCGAGACATCCTGAGGGGTCGGTCGGGGAGGATCCAGGTCATTCTCGACGGCCGCAATTCCAACACGGCCATGATCGCTCTCAACTACATTCGAACCGTGGTCACGGCCTACGGCGACGAACTCGTCCGGACCGCCGGCATCAGGGGTTTCCCCGCCGTTCTCGAGACCCGGACATGGTACAACCCCAACCTGGAGAGCCGCTGGTTCATCGTTCCCGGGGTCCTCGGCATCATCACCCTCCTCGTCACCCTGATCACGACAGCCCTTTCGGTGGCACGGGAGCGGGAGCAGGGCACCTTTGACCAGCTCCTGGTGACCCCGCTCCGGCCGGTGGAGATCCTGATCGGAAAATCCATCCCCGGATGCGTCATCGGGCTGGCGGAGGGGACGGTTTGCCTGTTGGCGGCCGCCCTCTGGTTCAAGGTGCCTCTCCGGGGGAACCTCCTCATGCTCTACGGCGGACTCGGCCTTTTTCTGTTGTCGGCAGTGGGCGTGGGGCTTCTGATCTCATCACTGTCAGTCACCCAGCAACAGGGGCTTCTGGGCGTTTTCCTCTTCATGGTGCCGGCCGTGATTCTATCGGGTTTCACCACCCCCATCGGCAACATGCCGGCTCTGGTTCAGCACCTCACCCGCCTCAATCCCGTTCGGTATTTCATGGTGGTGCTCCGGGGCGTGTTCCTGGAAGACGCCCCGCCAGCCGTTTTTTTCGCCCAATTCTGGCCCATGGCTCTCATCGCCCTGGCAACCCTGAGCCTCGCCGGATGGCTTTTCCGGCACAGAATCGACTGACCGAAAGGAAGGCCCGATTTGGAAACCCATCAAGGAGACCGCCACCACAGCCCCCTGAAAACATCGATTATCCGCCTTGCCGGCAGCACACGCATAAGCGCCGTGCTGCTGGTCCTTCTGATCGCCCTCCTCCCGACCGGGAAGGCCCTGGGCCGGGAAGCGCTGCTCGGGCTTCGGGATGCCGTCGCCACGGGACTTCGACAGAATCTGGACCTCGAAATCCAGCGTCTCGACATTCCCTTGAAGCGGCAGGACGTGATCTCGAACGAGGCGGTTTTCGATACGGCCGTCGAAGCCGCTCTCTCGGCCGCGGATCAAAAATTACTGACAGGCGTCATCCTCTACGACGACGAAACTCAGCACACCCGCGAAATCGGCGCCGGCATAGGCATCCTGAAGCGGTTTACCACCGGACTCCAGTCCCGCCTCGCCTTTGAAACCCTTCGGGTCGAGGACAATTTTCTCGCCGACGCCCTCGACCCCAAATACCGGAACATCATCGTCCTCCAGCTGACCCAGCCCCTCCTCAGGGATTTCGGCACCGATGTCAATACGGCGGCGGTTCAGGTGTCGAAAAATCGCGTAGAACTGGCGGTGGCAGACTATATGACCCGCAGCCAGATGCTTGCCGGAGAGATCGAACGGATCTACCTCGATCTGGCCGGCGCTCTCGCCGTTCTCGAATTTCGCATTCATTCCCGGGAACTGGCGGAGACACTGGCGGCAGGCAACCAGCGACGGCTTGCCCGCGGCATGATCTCCGTCACCGAGGTGGACGAGGCCCGTACCGCCGTCGTCGATCGGGACGAAGCCGTGATCCGGGCCCGTCAACACGTGGAAACGCTTGAGAACCAGCTCAAGGACCTTTTGGCGATCGCGCCTTCCGATCCGCTTTATGACGCCGATATCCGGACCCCGCCCATCCCCGCCAAGGTTCTGCCCGGCCCCGAAAGAAATGCGGCCCTCGAAACCGCTCTGAACAAGCGCCCCGACTTGAAAGGCATCCTCATCGCTCGGGAGAACACAGAGATTCTGACCGACTACTACCGGAATCAGAAAAAGCCCCGGGTGGATCTGGTGGCCTCGGCAGGGGCCAACGGCCTGTCGGGAGACGACCGCCCGGTGGAAATCCTCGGCGGGCCGCACACATCCTCCCTCACCGGGGATTACGAGGACGCCTTTACCAGTCTCTTCCGGGACGGCGGTTACCAGTTGTCGGCGGAGCTCCGATTCCACTATCCCCTCGGCAACCGGGCCGCCAGGGCCCAATACCGGAAAAACCGCATCGAGCAACGCAAAATCGAGCTGTTGATCGATCGGACGAAGCGGCGGATCGACACCGAAATTCAAAACGCCCTGGTAATCGTGGATCGGAGCCTGGAGCGGGTTCACGCAGGAGAGCGCTTTGTGGGACTTTCGGCAAAAACTTTGGACCAGGAGACAACCCGCCTCAACAGTGGCCTCTCCGACACCTTCCGCGTCCTCGACTACCAGGAAAAGCAGGTGTCGGCCCGGATCCGGCACGTCATGGCCCTCACCGACTACCGGAAAGGGTTGGCCCGCCTCCACCAGGCCATGGGCACCAACCTGGAACGCTACGACATCCTGGTTTCGGTGGACAGATCGGCGTTGGGCTTACCAGAGGACTGAGTGCCGGCACCGCCGGGTCCGGTAAAACAAACTGTAGCAAACGAAAAGCAGCTTCGCTCAGGGCTAGGGCGGTGATCGTCCCAGTTTTGCACCACGTGTCGACACTGTAGATCTTGCCGTGCGGCAGGACAATGGCAACGATGGACGCACCCACCGACAATAACTAAAAAGTCTTCTCCTCGATCGGTAACGTATTGAATTCGATATCAATAGCGACACTCCTTTCTTTGACATTGATATCAGGGTGCCGTCAACTTGGCCTTCGGCGGAAAAATACGGCATGTTTCTAATTACCCTGCCGTGGTTAATGATTATTTTTTTGGAAAAAGACAATCTTTGGACCAGGGGGCACCACCCCCATTACGCGGGAGGTTTGTTATGAGTCATATCGCCGTCATTATGGATGAATGGTTTGAGGATTCCGAATACACCGAACCGGCTGAAGCCTTCAAGGCCGCGGGTCATCGTCTCACTGTCGTCGGCCTTGAAGCCGGCAACACGGTAAGAGGGAAAAAGGAAAACACACCGGTCGTGATCCATCTTGCCGTCGAAAAGGCCCATGTGGACGATTTTGACGCGCTGCTCATCCCCGGCGGCTATTCGCCGGACAAATTGAGGGCGCATGAGGCGCCGGTGAAATTCGTCAGGGATTTCGTGAAGAGCGGGAAGCCCGTATTTTCCATCTGCCACGGCCCCCAGATCCTCATCACGGCAGACGTGCTGAAGGGTCGGAAGATGACGGGCTGGAAGTCCATCGCCCAGGACATTCGGAATGCCGGCGCCGAATTCCTGGATCAGGCGGTCGTGGTGGACGGCAACCTGGTCAGCAGCCGGTTCCCCGGAGACATCCCGGCATTTATCCAGGCGTCGCTGAAGAGGCTCTCTTAGATTTTACGCTTCTCGAACAGGCGGCGCCATGAACTCCGGCCCAACTGGGTCTGTAATGGTTTCAGACAGGATCTTTCTGATCTGCCGCTTGCCGTAATCACCGATGATCCATCCCAGGGCGTCCCCGACCGGTGCGATCTGATCCGGACGGCGGGCGCCCCATACAGCGATCTCCGCCCCCTGATCCAGTACCCACCGAACGGCCATGGGCAGCAGGCCCCGATTGTAGCGATCCCGGGCGAGTTCCGCCAGTTTCTCCGCCGCCGCAAGGTATTGCCGGAAACGGTCCCCCTGGAACTTGGGGTCATGATTCCTGAGATCATCACCTGCAAAAACCCTGTCCGAACGCATGGCGCCGGATAGGAGGCCTCGGCAGAGCACGCCATAGACCATAAGCGCAATATTGCGGTCTCTGCAGTATGCCGTCTCAGCCGCCTCGATGCCGCGTTCGAAAAGGTTGTAAGGCAACTGGGAGAGATGAAGCGGTGAAAATTTCTCAAACTCGGCCATCTGGCCGGATGAATAATTGCTTACGCCGACAGCCCTGATCTTTCCCTCGTAAAACAGTTCCTTCATCGCCTCGGCGGTCTCTTCCACCGGAACCCGGGGATCGGGCCAGTGAACAAAATAGATGTCGATGTAATCGGTCTGAAGGCGCCGGAGGGAATCCTCCAGGTCTTTCTTGATTCGTCCGCGGGTCGCATCGCGGAACACGCCGCGATCGTCCCACGCGAGGCAAGCCTTGGTGGAGATGAAAATGTTCTGACGGTTGTTGTACTCATGGAGGGCCTTGCCCACGATCTCTTCCGACCGTCCAAACCCATACACCGGCGCGGTGTCGATCAGGTTAATTCCCTCTTCGAGAGCGGCGTGAAGGGTCTGAATGGATGCCTTTTCGTCGGTTCCACCCCACATCCAGCCGCCTATGGCCCACGTGCCCAGGGCGATGCGCGAAACGCACATATCCGTTCCGGGTAGAGTCGTATACTCCATAAGTACCTCCTTTCCAACTGCGGCAAGGAAACGTTAAGGACATAGGAACACTTCACCCGCCACGCTGTTTCTTAATATAATATTGATTGAACACGATGACGGATCCAATGGGGGAAATACAGTATTTGAAGGCCGGCTGTCCGTTAGTCCCCCAGAAAGGCGAAAAAACTAGGGTGCCATTACGCCAATCTTTTTAGATGAGTACCTTGAGCACCGGCTTATGTAGCCGATATAGAGGATGCCCATCATACCAAAAGGCTGAACAGACGACGAGGCTTAAACGGTGATCCGCCAACACCGGTGGATGGTCCTTCGCTTGCAGACGTAGTCCTCGGGGATCGTCTTGGGGGTGATCTCCTCTAGACTAGCGGCGGCAAGTCGGTCCATACGGGGCATGAAATTCTGGTGGTTGGTGGAAAAGACGATCACGCCATCCACGCGCATCAGTCGGATGACGGCATTGAGCAGGACGGGATGGTCGGCCGAGACGTCAAAAGAACCGTCCAGATTTTGTTGAGGATTCCGGCTCGTTGAAAAGGACGGCGGGTCCACCACGGCAAGATCGAATTTTTGATGCTCATGGTCGGCCTGTTCGAGAAAATCGAAGGTATCGGCTTGGATCAGGGAGTGGCCCGTATCAGGGATGCCGTTAAGCACCATGTTCTCTCTCGCCCAACGGATGGCGGTCTCCGACCGGTCGACAGAGACGGTTCGCCGCACACCGCCTGCAGCAGCGTAGCAAGTAAAGGTACCGGTGTAGCAGAACAGGTTCAGGAAATCCTTGCCCGGGGCCATATCCCGGACCATCCGCCGGGTGTTCCGGTGATCGGAAAAGAGCCCGGTGTCGACATAGTCGTTGAGGTTGACGTAAAAGGCCATATCCCCTTCGGAAACAACGATCTTCTCATCCGTAGTGTCGAGCCGCTCATAGCGCACGCCGTCGCCGCCGCCGGTAAAGCGCTGTTTGAGGTGGACCTTGTCCATGGGCACACTCAGGGCCTTCGCTGCCGCGGTCCCCATCATGGGCAGCCATTCGGGGGTAGACTGCCGCCTCGTGTATTCAGCAACGACCAGGTGGCCGGCATACCAGTCGACAACTGCGCGGATCTCGGGAATATCCCAGTCATACAGTCGGAACGCCTCGATGTTCTGGCGGGCATATCGCCGGTGCAGGTGTTTGAACCGTTTTCTGACCTTGTTGCCGAGCATTTCGGCCTGGTGCCGATATTTCTGCGTCGTGACGTCATCCGTCATGGCGCCCTCCTTTTCCGTCTCTGAAATGAGATCCGATCAAACCGGTTCCGACACTCGGCCGATCCATCAGCGCTTTTCCGGAGAGCCGGCCGTCCCGTTCAGGAAATCTCTGAACCAGCGCGGATTGAACAGGATGACATAGATCATGAAGAGTTCGGCGACAGGCACGGCGAACGCCGCAAAGTGCAGAATGACGATGCCCAGGCAGATCAGCAGGCGGTACCCGATATTCATATGCTTTCCTTCCTTTCTGGACGAGGGGTTCCCGTCCCGTTCCGGTGAATTGACGAATTCAATATGGGGATAAAAATCCAGAATGTCAAAAATGTGCTCTGCCCCGAAGAAGACGACGTTCAGAGACCCGCTGAAGGCGGCTTCCGCAGGCTCGCCCGGAAATTTTTATCGGCTAACACGGTTAAGCGCGGTGTTCTTGACCGTTTGGGATGCCTTTTATGAAAACGTACTTGACAAATAGGATTTATTCCTATTTAGTAAAAATATGGATAAAAAAGAGGTCGCCGAAAAAATTGAGGCTTTCATCGAAAAATGTCACCGCCATCACCTGAAAATCACGCCCCAACGCGTGGCGATTTATCGGGAATTGTTGCAGTCCGACATGCACCCTTCGGCCGACGTCCTTTACCAGCTTGTCAAGAGAGACTATCCCAACATTTCTTTTGACACCGTCAATCGAACACTGCTGACATTCGCAAACATCGGTGTTGCCAATGTCGTCGAGATCTTTGGCGGCGCCAAGCGATTCGATGCGAATGTCACAGATCATCATCACCTGCATTGCATCCAATGCGGCAGCATCACGGATTTTCATAACCGGTATTTCGACAACCTGGGGGATCCCGAGGATGTCCCCGGAGACTTCCAAATTCTCGACAAGCGCATCGTTTTGAAAGGCATCTGTAACGCATGCGGAAAGCGAACACCACAACACCCTGGCACGCCCCATCATGACGAAAACTTAAAACCGAAAGGAAAATTGAAATGAGCAAAACAAAGGAAAATCTGCAGGCCGCTTTCGCAGGGGAATCCCAAGCCCGGAATAAGTACACCTTCTTTGCGGAGATCGCCCGTGAAGAAGGCTATCATTACATTGCCAAGCTGTTTGAAGAGACCGCCGAAAATGAAAAACAGCACGCTTTGGACCACTTCAAGATGCTGAACGGCATCGGCACTACTCTCGAAAATCTCAAAGCGGCTATCGGCGGTGAAGACTACGAGGTACAGAGCATGTATCCCACCTTTGCCAAGGAAGCCGAAGCCGAAGGGGAAAAGCTCGCCGCCATCGCCTTCCAGCAGGTCGCAAAAATCGAAGCGCATCATCGGGAGCGCTACAAAAAGCTCATGGCCATGGTTGAGGCTGGGACCGTTTTCAAACGGGAGCAGCCCATAAAATGGAAATGCAGCGTCTGCGGCTATATCGTTGAAGGCACCGAGCCGCCCCCCAAATGTCCGTCCTGCAAAAAGCCCAGGGAATACTACGAACCGGCGTGCATGGATTTCTAAGCGCCACCGCCTGAAACGACACTGCATGACCGGGGATCGGATACTGGTGAACCCGCGCCGATATCGGCCCCGCGGACGCTTCGCTGATTATTCCTTGACAAGCCTCGATAATTCTAATATCAAAGAATAGTTGAATACCGTTCAAGGTGTCGCAGAGCTTAAAATGGGAATCCCGTGGAAGTCGGGAGTGGTCCCGCCGCTGTAATCGGGGACAAAATTCGCGTATACCACTGTTTGTGGAACACAAATGGGAAGGTGCGAAAAGTAGGGCGATCCGAAAACCAGAAGACCTGCCTTGAACACGTCTGCTTTTCTCCACGACAAATGGAGAAGCTGGCAATATGAAAGGGTCAAGAAGCTGGGTGCAACCCTTCAAACCTCATGGGTTTGAAGGGTTTTTTATTGCTGAACCCACAGGCGGGTTCCCTCGGACGCACAAAAAGGCCCGCCATAACAGCGTGTAAATCCATGCTATGAAAAGGTGCATTGAACTGCCATGATGACAGCAACCGGAAAACTTTACGGCATCGGCGTCGGCCCCGGGGATCCTGAACTGATCCCTCTCAAGGCGGTCCGTATCCTGGGTCGGGTGGATGTGGTTTTTGCCGCCGCCTCATCCAAGAACACTTACAGTATGGCCGTCGAGATTGCCAAGAACCATATCCCCGAAAACACCCCCATCATCAAGCTCCCCTTTCCCATGACCAAAGACAAGATCGAAACGGAAAGCGCGTGGCGGGAAAACGCCCAGACCATCATCTCCAACGTGTCGGCGGGGAAACAGGCGGCATTCATTACTCTGGGAGACCCCATGACCTATTCCACCTATGGGTATGTCCTTAAAAGCATCCTGGCGATCTGCCCCGATCTTCCCATCGAGACCGTACCGGGCATCACCTCCTATCAGGCCTGCGCCTCCCGACTCAACACCCCCCTGGTGGAAGGGGAAGAGTCTTTGCTCATCACGTCAGGCGTAAAAGGGGGAGATCGCCTCCGAAACACCTCTCCAAGACCCGAAAACATTGTTTTCCTCAAGGCATACCGCAATGCCGCCGATATTTCCCTGGCCCTCGAGGAAAACAATATGATCGATAACAGCATCGGCATCAGTTGCTGCAGCCTGCCCCAGGAGGAGATCATCCGAGACGTCCGCGCCTTCAAGAGCCGGAAACCCGGGTATTGGACCATCATCATCGCAAAACAGCACCCCTAACCCACCGCGGTCATGACAGTCGGAGGCTGTCTTTCAACATCGATGCGGCGGTGAACCGGTTCGCTCCACCGCTCGAAAGACCATTATCCGCCGCTTAGGCCCTCCGATGTAGACGCCTTTCGCCTACCAGACTTCCGGATATCCGATATCCACGAAAGCGCTCTCCATCTTCTGCTTGTGGTCCCGCTCCATGGTGGCCAGCTCCATAAAGATCTCCTTCTGCTTGGAATCGGTACAGCCGCCGGCCAAGTCGGTGTAGTGATTCATGGCCGCCTCTTCCTTCTTCATGGCAAGCGCAAAAGCGTCGCTGGGCGTCATGTCAGGCGAAACCACTGGATCCGGCAGGGTTTCCGCAACATGGTAATCCCGCTTTTCGTCAAAGGGGAATTTTTGAGGTATGGCAGCGCGAAACCCCTCAAGAATCTCCTGGTGCTTCTTTTCTTCCCGGACAAAGCCCAGAAACAGGTTCTTCAGAAAGGCATCCTTCATTTTGTCGGCAACGTCTTGGTAAAACCGTTGAGATGCGATCTCGCTCTGAATGGCGTCTTTCAAAATCGTGTCGTACTCCGATCGGTTCATGCATCCTCCCCTTGCAAATCGGTTGTCGGAAACAAATTGTCAATCCTTTTTCAGGGTTCAAGCTAATACACGCACCAAAGGATATCAATCCTGAAATTCAGTGTTCACCCGCGGACCCCCGCCTCGATGCAGCAGACGGCATGGTTCCACACCACGTCATGGGCATACGCTGGAAAGATCCCCCTGAAGATCGCCCAGAGCATCCTCCCGGGAAAGCCCCGCTTTTTGCGGTATAGATGATCAGACGATTGTTGCCGTCTTTCGTCGGCGTGATATTGAAGAGCAGCCGCCCGCGAAATGGTTGCACCCTCTGCGTTGCCATCTCCAGCCTGCGGGATGACGCTAGGCTTTTTTCTCGATGATCGTAACGGACAGCGTCCGCCCTGCGCACTTCACCTCCCGGAGCAGGCCAACGGCGAAAAGTGCCCCTGCAGGCCCGCCCCCGCAATACAGACCCTTCTCCCGTCCGATAAGACCGACTTTTTTGACTTTGGGTGTTCACTATCATGGATGCGAGCTTTCTGGTAAGGATGGCATTCCGGTATGCCTGCAGTTCCGGAGTGTTCAGAATGTTCATGATCTTCTCCATGCCGAGCCGCCGGATCAGGATGAAGGGAAATCCGATATTCAGCCGCTGATTTTCCGCCTGAGCCCCTAAATTCGGATCCGCTCCGCGCAGACCAACCGACTGATGACATGAGACCGCCAACCGGCCTCGTGATGGGCATCGGCCAATGCAACGGCCAAGTGCATCGGGATCACCCGGCGCTGACGGCCCAAGCCGTTCAGGCAGGCCGGGCAGTTGGTCACCAGACGTTTTCGGCCCGGTGCAACGGATGCATGCGTCGCCAGGCTCTCCCGTTTGCGTTCCAGCATGCGGGCGGCAATGTCCGGCCGGCTCAGGGCAAGTGTTCCGGCTTCGGAACAGCAGTGGGGAATGGAGACGACCCCTTCCGGCGCCAGACGGCGCAGAAGTGCCTCCCCCGTGCCGTCAAGGGAGTCGTGACAAGGGGCGTGGTACCCGCACAAGCCCGGGAGCATGACGTCAAAACCGCGCTCCAAAACCCAGCCGGCGACATCAAGCAGCGGGGCATCGAAAATATCGGCGGCGCTCATTCGGATCAGGGTCTCGCGGCAGGTGCCGCAGGAGACAACGCATGCATCGAAATCGAGGTACCCCAGCATGGAACGGATCTGGTTGAAAATGATGGCGTTGCGGAGTTCCTGCCGCTTGCTGATATCCGTTTTGGCATTGGCACGGGCCGGAAATCCGCAGCAGAGGTATTTCGGCGGCAACACCACGCGGGCCCCGACCTGCAGGAGCAGGTAAATCGATGCCAGGGCGATGTCGGCATACAACCGCTCGGACCCGCAGCCCGGATAATAGAAGACCGTGGCCGTCGCGGTGTCGGCGGGCGCGACCAAAAGCGCCTGATTCCGGTCATGGGGTGGATAGGCCGCAGGCAGGGGCCGGGGTGCGATGGACGCCACAGGCGCATAAAAAGGCGCCAGAAGGGATCCTTTCCGCCGTCTGTTGCCGCCGCCCATCAGACGAGCCGCCGTCCGCTGCAGTGCCCCGCCCCATTGAAAAACCATCCGGCGAAACAGAGCGTTGATCAACGGCGACCGCGAGGCAAGATATGTGAGAACGATGCGTGTCGGCAGCGACGATCGCTTGAAGCGACGGTCCGCCAACACCTCCCGCTCGAGGATGGAAATTTCGGCGGTGTCGATATTGACGGGACAAGGGGGCAGGCACTTGTGGCAGAGGGTACAATGATCGGCGATCTCCTCCAGCCGGCGCAGCGACCTGAAACCCACGGCGTGGGACCGTTGCGCGTCATAGAGCAGGGCTTCGATGATTCCCGTCAAAGCCAGGTTTTTGTTCCGTGGATGAAAGAACAGGTTCCCCGCCGGATAAAAGACGCAACAGCCGGTCTTGCACTTGCCGCAGCGGACGCATTGGGAGATCTTCTCCGACAGCTGCTCCAGGTGACCGTAGCGCAGTATGCGGGCCTCCAGCTCGATCAGGTTGAAGGATGGGGTGAACACCTGGTTGGCCACGTCAGGATCGGTCAGCTTTCCCGGGTTGATCAGATCCTCCGGATCGGCCGTCTGCCGGTAAGCCTTGAATTCCGCCAGGATATCGGGATCCAGGTGCCGGATTTTCGTGAACCCGATGCCGTGCTCTCCGCTCACCACGCCTTCCAGCGCCACCGCCTTTTCCATGATCACGTCCGCCGTGTCGGTGGCGCGCCGCATCATCTCCCGGTCATTGGCGAACACCGGAATATTGACGTGGACGTTACCGTCGCCGGCGTGCATGTGAGTGGCGACGACGATACGCCGGTTCCGGATCTCGGCGATATCGCGGTCGGTCTCGGCCCGAACCTTGCTGAATCCGCGCAGCAGCTCCGCCATGGCGGCCGCCGCTCCCCGGAGATGCGTCTCCTCCCGCAGGTGTTCCCGGCCGGCCAGATAAACCTGGTCCATGGCCTTCCGAAGGAGTTCTCTTGCCCTGGGCAGCTTCGCCGCCAGCCATTCAGGATCTTCGATGGGCACGGCCTTTTCCAGGTAGTTGATGAGGTGCCACATGACCTCGACCTGGTTGCTCCGCTCTTCCTCCATATTGAGGGCATCGACAAACTCGGCAAACTCGGCCAGGGCCGAAAGGGGTAGAACGATATCCTCGTTCAGCTTGAAAGCATTGGTGCGGGCCGCGATGGCGCCCAGTCGTTTCCGGTCCCGCCAGAAGCGCTCCGCTTCGGCGTCGCTCCCCGCCACGGCCATAAATGTATTGGGATAGGCGGAAAGCAACGTTCTCAACCGGGACAGGCCGTCATCCACCTGTCCGGCGGTGTGCCCCACGATGTCCACGAGCAGCACGGCCTTGGGGCGTCGACTGCGGGGGGCCTTGGCCTTGTAGTCGATGGCCTGGACGTACTCCTCATCAAAATGCTCGAGGGCCATCAGGGCTTCGCGTCCCTGATTGACAAAGGCCCTGGAGATCTTCACGATCACCCGGCCCGCCTCGTCCATGTCCTCGCCGAAGAATTCGAGGCATACGGTTCGCTGATGGGGATAGGCGGGATGAAGGATGAAAACCGCCGAGGTAATAACGCCGTCGGTGCCCTCCTTCTGAACGCCCGGGAGGCCATCCAGGGCCTTGTTGGTGATGTCCTTGCCCAGACCGGGCTTTCTGATCCGGTTGCCGGGAATCGAAATCTGACGGATCGTTTCTCCGCCGGCGACGTTGGTCACCGAAAAGGCGACGGTTTCTTCGGGGTCGATGCGGCGGCCCGTGGGATGGGTACGTCGAACCTCGATCAGCCGCCCTCCCGGGACCGCCATGCGGAAGCTCAGGAGGTTGTCGATGGCCGTACCCCAGAGCACGGCCTTCTTGCCGCCGGCGTTCTCGGCGATGTTGCCCCCGATGGTACAGGCCCATGCCGAGGTGGGATCGGTGGCAAACACCAGCCCGGCCCCGGCCGCGGCTGTCATGGCGGCCTCCGTGATGACGCCCGCGCCCACGGGAAGGATCGGCAGTCGAAGCGCCTTTCCATCGGGATCCTCGAAGTTTTCCCAGGCAAGGGTGTCGATACGGTTGAGTTTCTCGGTGTTGATCATGACACAATCGGGAACGACGGGAACGGCGCCGCCGGTGAGACCGGTGCCCGCGCCGCGCGGAATCCCCTTCAAACCCAATGCCGATACAGCCTGAAGCAGCATCGGGACCTGGCTTTCCTCGTCGGGACAGACCACTGCGACGGGCAGGTGAAGCCGCCAATTGGTGGCGTCGGTGGCATGGGCCATGAGGGTGAAGGGATCGAAAAAAACATTCGCCTCGCCGACAATGGCGCCGAGATGTCGACGAATGCGATGCCGCATCGCGACAACGGCCGACAGTTCAGCGTCCAGCGCGGAAAGCTTTTGTCGGCACCGATCCAAGACGATATCCAGATCCGGCTCCGGATCGGCGCGATCCATGATGAGTGTCAGGTCCCTGCGGGCCGCCGCCAGAAACCGCCTTCGCCGATCACGATCGTCAATCAGTTCTTGATAAAGGAAGGGATTCCGGTAATGAATGAAGAGATCTCCGACAAAACGCATCAGGATGCGCCAGGATCTCCCCGTCCGGCGCCTGAAGACCAGACGTTCCAAGGGGGCCAACACCTCCGCTCCCAGCAACCATGCCAGGATGCGCCTGTCGTCGGCCGATGTGTAATTATACGGAATCTCTCTGTCGGTAACGCTTCTCATTTTCGTTTTTTTGGACCTGATGACCTTTTTAAGATATATCGGGATCGCGCGAGGCTCGGTTTGCGGGTATCGACCGCCGCATCGCCCACGGTCGGAAATCATGCGGAACGCCGCTATGTCCGTCCCCATAAGGGCCTTGACCGTGACGGCACACGGCCCGGATACCCTGTTCCTATAGCAGAGAAGTGCCATGAACGCACTAGAGAACTGTTTCAGACAATGGGCGGACGGACTGGGAATGAACGAAGTCCTCCGCGCCGTTATCCCTTCTCGGCGTATATTTTTTGAGGCGTTATCCGTCTTTCGGGCGATACCGGCACGAATGGACATGATCAATCCCGGCTTGCAGGGTGCCGACGTTCCGGTTAACATAAAAACGCGACCTTCATGATGTTGACTTTAGCGGCTTTTGAACGAAATCGCGTGGGGCGCGGGCCGTATCCTCCCGGCACCGGCCTATGAAAGTCGAAAATTGCGTGAATCCTGAAATAGAGGAAGGAGCATTTATGCCGGATCTCAAACGCTTCCGGTTTTCCATCGATCGGGGCGGCACCTTCACGGACATCTACGCGGAGATTCCGGAGGAACCCGGATACCGGGTCGTCAAACTGCTGTCCGAAGATCCGAAGAACTATGCCGACGCCCCCCGGGAAGGAATCCGGCGGATCATGGAAGCGACCACGGGCCGAAACATCCCCGAGGGCGCCGACATCGACGCGCATCTCATCGAATGGGTCCGCATGGGCACCACCGTGGCCACCAATGCCCTTCTGGAACGCCGGGGAAGTCGATGCGCTCTGGTCGTGACCCGCGGGTTCGGCGACGTCCTGCAGATCGGCACCCAGGACCGTCCTCGGATATTCGACCTCGAAATCCGCAAGTTCGATCTTCTATACGAGACGGTCATCGAGGTGGACGAACGGATTCGTCTCCTCCATCCGGACGACGCCGGAGATCCCTCCAGGCCGGTGGTGTCGGGCGTGACCGGCGACCGGTTCGAGGTGCGCCAAAGGCCGGATATCGAGACGCTGCGGCCGCGGCTTCAGGCGGTCCTGGCCCGGGGCATCCGGAGTCTGGCCGTGGTCTTCCTGCACGCCTACGCCTACCCGGACCATGAACGAATGGTCGGCGAACTCGCCCGGGAGATCGGATTCGAGCAGATCTCCCTCTCCAGTGAGGTGATGCCGACGGTCAAGCTGGTACCCCGAGGGAACACCACCATGGTGGACGCCTACCTCACCCCCCACATCCGAAACTACCGCGACAGTTTCCGGCACGGCTTTTCCGGCGGGCTCGAGGATACGGACCTGCTCTTCATGCAGTCGGACGGCGGGCTCTCCCGGGCCGAGGATTTCACCGGGAGCCGGGCGATCCTTTCCGGACCGGCCGGCGGCGTGGTCGGGTACGCCATGACCACCTTTCGTCAAACCCGCCCTGAACCCGTCATCGGGTTCGACATGGGCGGCACCTCCACGGATGTCTCCCGGTTCGGCGGGGATTTCGAGCTGGTCCACGAAACCGAGACTGCGGGCGTCCGCATCCAGGCGCCGCAGCTCCATATCAAGACCGTGGCGGCCGGCGGCGGATCGCGGCTCTTTTTCGAAAACGGCATGCTCAGGGTCGGACCGGCGTCGGCAGGCGCCCACCCGGGCCCTGTCTGCTACCGCAAAGGCGGACATCTGACCGTCACCGACGCCAACCTGGTTCTGGGCCGTCTGGTGCCGACATACTTTCCGCGAATTTTCGGACTGTCCGGGGACCAGTTACTTGACGCCCGGGCGAGCCGGGCCGCCATGACCGAAATGACCGATCGGATCAACGCCGCCTACGCCCAATCGGGACGGCCGCTTATGACGGTGGAGGAAACGGCTCTGGGATTCATCCAGGTGGCCAATGAGACCATGGTGCGGCCCATCCGGGAAATATCGGTGATGCGGGGCTATGACGTCAAAAACCATGTCCTGGCCGCCTTTGGCGGTGCCGGGCCCCAACATGCCTGCGCCGTGGCCCGCACTCTGGGCATTATGGAGATCTTCGTTCACCGGTTCTCCGGCATCCTGTCCGCCTACGGCATGGGGCTTGCCGACGTTGTGGTGGAGCGCCGGAAACCGGCATCCGCCGTCTACGGACCGGCGATCTTGCCCCATCTGATGGAGGAATTGGTCCGGCTCCGCGTCGAAGCCGAGGCGGCCCTGGCGGTCCAGGGTTTTTCCAGAGATCGCATCGAAAGCACCCTGTTTCTGAACCTTCGCTACCAGGGCACGGACACGGCCCTAATGATCCCCCGACCCGCGGAGGACGATTTTGCCGGGGCATTGAGAGCGGTCTACCAGCGAGAGTTCGGATTTCTGATCGAAAATCGGGATATCCTGGTCGACGACCTGCGGGTAAGGTCCAGGGGGAAGGCCGTGGGCATTGTCCCCAGAGAGATCGAAGCATCCGAAAATCCACCGATCCCAAAGGCGCGCCGGCCGGTCTATTTTGACGGCGGCTTTCAGGACACGGAGATCTTCGCTCTCGAACACCTCAAGGCGGGCCAAAGCATCACCGGGCCGGCCATCATCATCCACGATACGTCCACCATCCTGATCGAACCCCACTGCCGCGCCCGGATCACGAAGACCGGAGACGTTCTCATCCGCGTCGGCGAGACAAAGATTCAAAAGCCGGACGTGTCGGTGGATCCGATCCGACTCTCCATTTTCGCCAACCTTTTCATGTCCATCGCCGAACAGATGGGCAGGATGCTCCAAAAAACGGCCATCTCGACCAACATCAAGGAACGGCTCGATTTTTCCTGCGCCCTGTTCGGGCCCGGGGGCGAATTGGTGGCCAACGCGCCCCATCTGCCCGTACATCTGGGCGCCATGAGTGACGCCGTCAGGGAACAGATCCGGCTGCAGGGACCGACCCTCGCGCCCGGCGACGTGCTGGTGTCCAACCACCCGGCAGCCGGCGGCAGCCATCTCCCGGACATCACCGTCATTACCCCCGTCTTCAGAAACGGCGACATCATCTTCTGGACGGCATCCCGGGGACATCACGCCGACATCGGCGGCATCAGCCCGGGATCCATGCCGCCGAATTCCCGTTTTCTGCAGGAAGAGGGGGCCGCCATCACCTCGTTCAAACTCGTTGAAAACGGTCGGTTCCAAGAGACGGGCATCATCCGACAGCTTCAGGCTCCCGGAAATCTGGCGCCGCTTCCCGGACGCCCTCGGAATCACGGCACCCGCAAACCGGCCGACAACCTCTCGGACCTCAAGGCCCAGGTGGCGGCCAATAAAAAGGGATGCGACCTCGTCCTGGAAATGGTGGATACCTGCGGTCTGGATGTGGTGCAGGCCTACATGTCGCACCTCCAGGACGCGGCGGAAACAGCCGTCAGATCAGCTCTCAGGAATCTCTCGGAGCGTCTTGAACTGCCGGCGGTCGGCTCGGTAGAGGCTGTGGATTATCTGGACGACGGCAGCCCGATTCGGCTCACATTAACCATCGACCGCGGAAGGGGCACGGCAGGCTTCGATTTCGCCGGCACCGGGCCTGAGCTGTGGGGGAACCTGAACGCCCCTAAAGCCGTCACCCGGTCCGCCATTCTCTACTGCCTCAGGTGCCTCATCGACAAGGATCTGCCCCTCAATCACGGCTGCCTCCTGCCCATTACCCTTCAAATCCCCGCCGGCTCCCTCCTGGATCCGTCCCCGGATGCCGCGGTGGTCGGCGGGAACGTCCTCACCAGCCAGCGGGTGACGGACGTGGTGCTGAAGGCCTTCGGCGCAGCCGCCGCCTCCCAGGGCTGCATGAACAACCTCACCTTCGGCGACGACAGCTTCGGCTACTACGAAACCATCGGCGGCGGGGCCGGCGCCGGTCCCACCTGGGAAGGGCAGTCCGGGGTTCATACCCATATGACCAACACCCGCATCACGGATCCCGAAATCCTGGAACGTCGCTACCCGATCCTTCTGCGGGAATTTTCCATCCGACGCGGCTCCGGCGGTGCCGGCCGACACCGCGGCGGCGACGGTCTGGTCCGTGAGATCGAGTTTCTGGAGCCTCTGCAGGCCGCCATTCTCTCGGAACGCCGCGTCTTCGCCCCTTACGGCCTTGCAGGCGGACATGACGGCGAAAGAGGACTCAACCTGTTTATCCGCCGGAACGGCCGAGTTTTCAACCTCGGCGGCAAGAACGACATCCACGCCGAACCCGGCGACCGCATCAGGATCATGACCCCGGGCGGCGGCGGATTCGGCACGCCCGAATGACGCGCATCGCATCACTTCGGATCCGGCGGCCGGCTGCGGCGATACCGGTATCTCAAGAGGAGGGAATCGGTCGTTTTTGAAGAGTGGAAGGCTGGGGGTCAGGGATGCGGCGTGACGCCGGCAGATTGCTCCGCCGCGGGACGGCAGGGAGGTTCAGTCGGGATGAGCGGCGTTCGTGCTCCGGAAAGCACGCCGATGGTTCCGGACACATCGGATCATCCGGCATCCAGAACGGCGCTCAAAAAGGCGATGGTGCGTTCATTTTGGGGATTGTCGAATAGGTGTTCGGGAGGACCCTGCTCGGCGATCTTGCCCTCGCAGAAGAAGCAGACCCGGTCGGCGATCTCCCTGGCGAATCCCATCTGGTGGGTGACCATCAGCATCGTCAGGTCGTGCTTGTCATTGAGCTTTCGGATGACCTGGGTCACCTCGCCGATAACCTCCGGGTCCAGGGCAGAGGTCACCTCGTCGAAAAGCATGATCTTGGGCCGCATGGCCAGTGCCCGGGCAATGGCGACCCGCTGCTGCTGGCCCCCGGACAGCCGGGCGGGATACTGATCGATCTTGTCCGCCAGGCCGACCATATCCAACAGGTCCAGGGCCCGTTGCTCGGCCTCGTCCTTTCTCATGCCCAGCACCTGGACCGGCCCCTCGATACAATTTTCAAGCACCGTCATGTGGGGAAAGAGATTGAAATGCTGGAACACCATGCCGATGTTCTCGCGCATTTTACGCAGATAGGATTTGCTTGCCCTGACAAGGCCGCCGATTTTCGGCATGTGCGTCATCGGGGTTCCGTCGACGTAGATGACGCCCTCATCCACCAGTTCCAGGGCCATCAACATGCGCAATACCGTTGTCTTGCCCGACCCGGAAGGCCCGATGATGGCGACCATCTCATTGGCTCGAACGTCAAGGTCCAGGGCATCGAGGACGGTCAGGTCTCCGTAGCGCTTTGATACCCGGTCGAATCGCACCATAGGAATTTCGGGCCCTGTCAACTCCAGGGGAAATTTCTTGTTTTCCATCACCGTTAATCAATCCTTTGTATAAAGTTTTTTCATCCCCAGCGAAGCACGCACCCAGTCCTCGAACCGCCGTATGGACATCGCCGCCGGCAGCGAAATGGCCAGAAAGATCGCCCCCACCAGGGTGTAAGGCTCCAGGAATCGATAGGTCTCGGCCCCGATGGCCGTGGCCACGTGAAACAGTTCCGTAACCCCGATGACCGAGAGCATGGGGGAGTCCTTGAAGATACCCACCAGGTAGTTGCCGAGGCCCGGAATGATGTTGGGGATCGCCTGGGGAATAATGATTTTAAAATAGGTTCTCGGGACGCTGAGATTAAGAGCGATGCAGGCCTCCCACTGCCCCTTGGGCACACTATCGAGCCCGGCCCGATAAACCTCTGAAAGATACGCGGCGTAGTGCAGACCGATGGCGGTCATGCCGGCGGTCCAGGGCGAGAGACGGACGCCGAACTGCGGCCCCACGTAAAAGACGAAAAAGATCTGCAGTATCAGCGGCGTGGACCGAATCATCTCGACAAATTCACGGACCATTACCGTCAATAGCCGAAACGGCGTCCGCTGGGCGAGGGCGAAGAAAAGTCCCACCACCAGCGCGATGAGATAGCCGAATCCAGCGGCCATCAACGTATTGAGAGTGGCCTCCAGGAGCCGGGGCAGAATCTGGATCGTAAAATCCCATTTCCAGTCAAACATGGCGTTATCCTCTACTCAGTTTAAGGGCAAGTCGGCGCTCCAGCCACCGCATTCCCGGCGTGATAATGCATCGCGCCATTACGTAATAGATGATCAACGCCGTACCGAAGGCCTGGGCGGACTGAAAGGTCGTCATGTTGATCTGTTTGGACTCGAACATCAGGTCGGAAACGGATATCAGGGCAACCAGCGCCGTCGACTTGAGAAGCTCGATCAACAGGTTTCCCCACGGCGGCAGCATGTTTAGCAGGGCCTGGGGGAAAATGATCCGGCGCATCCGTTTGAACGGCCCCATGCCGAGGGCGATGGCGGCTTCGTACTGTCCCCGGGGAACCGACTGCACGCCGCCCCGGACCAGTTCGGCCCCATAGGCGCCGAGGTTCAATCCCAGGGCGAGAAATCCCGCCGTGAATTTTCCCAGGGTGAGGCCGAAAAGGGGCAATACGAAAAAAATCCAATAGAGCTGCACCAGCAGCGAGGTCCCTCGAAAGACCTCGATATAGGCGATCCCCAACCAGCGTACGGGCAGGATCGGGGATATCTTCATAAACCCCGTCGTCAAGGCGACGACAACGGCCAGAAGCGTACCCAATCCGGCCTGCTGAAGCGTCACGACGGCGCCGTCGGCAAAACGCGGCCCGTAGGCCATCAGAAATTCAGCGTATTCCTGCATCGTCCGGACTACCGATTCTCGCAAACATAGGCGGTGGTCACATCGCCGGGAAGCTGGGATTTGCCGTAGCCATACTCCTGAACGGCCTTCATCATCTCATCGGATCCCAGGTATGCCTTCAGGGCCGTGTTGAAGGCCACCAGGAATTCGGTATCGGCTTTTCGGAAGCCGACGCCGACCCAGTTGAAGGTCCATTTGGGATTCAGAGAAGGGTCGGTGGCCTCGACCGTTCCCCCGCTCTCCCTGGACAGATGAAGCGCGCTGAAGTAGGTCATGCCGCCGGCATCGGCCCTGCCCGCCTTGACGGCCGCCAGGATCTCGCTGTTGCCGGGGACCGTCATGATATGGCTCCCCGGAACCCCGGCTCTCTTGGCGTTTTCGATGGTGCTGTAACCGGCCCCGGTGACGATAACGGCGTTTTTCGTCTTGATGTCGTCATAGCTCCCCAACCCTTTGGGATTACCCTTGGGAACGATGAAACATTCGCCGAATACCCCGATAGGTTCTGAGAAATTGACGTTATCGCATCGATTTTTCATGATGTACATCCCGCCGGTAATGACATCGAAGCGATTCGCCTTCAGACCCGGGATCAGGCCGCCCCAATCGGTGACGACCGGCTCGATATTGGTGTACCCCATCGATTTGAGAACGCCCATCGTGATGGCGTTGACAAACCCGAGCGGCTTCTGATTCTCCCCCGGGTAGGCCCAGGGGACTTCATTGGCAAAACCGATCCGGATCGATTTACCGCTGTTGATGCGGTCCATGATCTCGTCGGCATGGGCCGCAGTGGTTATTCCCGAAAGGACAAACGTCGATAACATCGTCAGGATCGCCAAAAACGAAATCCGCCTGCGCGGTGCTGTTGCAAACATCATTTAGAACCTCCTCATCGCGTATGGGTATTCTGAAAAAACACCTTGAAAGAGTCGGAAACCGCCCTTCCCGATATCCGTCAATCATATCCCCGATACCGGAAAAGGATGTCTTACAGGAATATACTTTCTGATCAATTTAATAACGGTGTCATTCCGGTTTAAATGTTTCCGAACCCTGTTCCTTTTCATTAACAACTATAGATAAAAATATATGAATTACTAAAGTTTGAATAAGACCATCGTTTCGCTTAGCCCATAAATATTAACGCAATTAAATATTTTTTTCAATTGTACTGAAAGTTTATATGCCGGTCTATGATGGGAGGAACCCCATATATGGGGGATTGGAGATCTATTTCAGAGAAATGCGCCCTTATCCAGCCGTTTTCGGCAAACGGAGCTTATCTTGAATCGAAGGACGGTGAATGGAAGACGCCGATGCACGTCCAGGCTTGAATCCGCTGATGTTCAGGTGAGCAGGAGGCGCACCGCGCCCCGTTCCAGCCGAACGGCAGCGGGCAGAACTCCCGCCGGTTCCCCGTCGAGTTGAAGCGGCACCCGGTCATCGGCAGCCAACCGGATCCGTATTCCCGAACGATGACGAACGCCATGGAGCGTTGAAAGACCCGATGTCATCATGTGCCGGACCAGTCGAAGAAGATTGAGGCGGGAGCCCGGCGGAACCGCCACCACGTCGAGCCGGCCGTCAAAGGGATCCGCGCTTCCATCAACAACGGCCCCAAACGCCATCACCCGCACATTGGCCAGGATAACACTCGCGGCGACGCCCAGAAACGCCCCGTCCACGGAAACCGAAATGGGCGGTGCGGCATAGCGGCCAAGGGCCGCCGTCATCCGGGGGAGTCCATATATCAGGCCGGGCAACCCCATCCTTCCGGTGCGGGAGGCGTTCAGCGCGTCAATCACGACGGCGTCGAAGCCGGCGCCGAGCCATAGCAGGAACGCCCGCTCGCCGTCGTTGAACCGGGCCACTCCGACATCGACCGGTCGGGAATCCGTTTCGAGAAAAAATTTAACGGCTGCCGCGGGGTTCTGAACGAATCCAAAGGCCTGAACCGCGACATTGGCCGTTCCAGCCGGCAGAAAGCCAAGCTCGGGGCGATCATGAGCACCGGTGCCGATGCGCATCAGGCCGTTCAGGACCTCGTTCAGGGTGCCGTCGCCGCCGACCGCGACAACCCGGTCCACATCCATGCCCCGACGGGCCGTCATCTCTGCGGCATCGCCGCGATGACGCGTCTCGATCACCGCCACGCGGCAGGACCTGGAAAGACCACGGCAAAGGATCGCGGCCCGTTTCCGAGCCAGGCCCCCACCCGATGCCGGATTGACGACGACCAGACAGGATATCACGACTCTCCCTTCACCTGGGATCCGCCCACAATCTCACCACCCGCTTATTCAGCCGAATGCGCCCATAATCCGCGGAAGCGGCACCACCCCCGGCGAATCCTGTCACGATGTTCCCGGTCACTCGCATACCCGGCATCAGCCCGACGCCTCGGCCCAGGCCTTGCGTCGCACCTGGAATAGCCCCCTGTGGGCGGCCACATCCTCCTGGGAGGCGAACAGATAGGCCACGTCCCCGGCTTTCAAACGGAAGCTGCCGTCGGGATTGGCGTAGATCTTTCCGCCGCGTTGTACAGCCACCACCGTAAGGCCGTGCTTCCTTCGCAATTCACTTTCAATCAGCGTCTTGCCGTCCAACAGGGCCCCGGCCTCCACGGTGAGGCCGCTCACCTCGAAGCCGGAGAAGGATTTGTCCAGCATGGCCATGGGGTTGTGCATGGGCTCGCCCCGGCGCAGCACCTGGTAGCCTTCTTCACGCACCTGGGATGCGAACTGCTCGATGGTGGCATGCGGTACGAGATACGTCCGCAGCACACGGGCAAAGATTTCAAGGGAAGTCTCGAATTCCTCGGCCACGACATGGTCCGCCCCCAGGGCCATCAACGGCTCCACCTCCGCAACGAAGCGGGTGCGCACCACCATGGTGACAGCGGGATTGATGGACTTGGCCACCTGGGTCACCCGGCGGGCCGAGACGGGGTCGGCCACCACGACGGCCACCACCTTGGCCTTCTCCACCCCCAGATGCCTGAGGACCTCGGGCAGCCCGGCGTCGCCGTGGCGAATGGGCTCGCCCTTTTCACGCTCCATGCGAACAGTGTCCGGGTTCATCTCCACCACGCAGTAAGGGATGGCGGCGCTTTTGGCCGTGTTGGCCAATTGCCGTCCCCCCAAGCCGAACCCGACGATAATGAGGTGGTCCTTCAGCCCGGAAATCACGCCGTTCTGAGCCAGGGTCCGCTCACGCCATTTGCCGAGCCCGGGTATGCCGGAGACCATCCTGGACAGGACATGGGATCCCTGTATGCAGAAGGGCGCAGCCAGCATGGTCAGGATGCTCACCGCGAGGAAAAGCTGGTAACGCTCCTGGGAGAGCAGGCCGGCATCCGATCCCACCTTGGCCAGCACGAAAGAGAATTCTCCCACCTGGGACAAGGAGAGTCCCACCAGCACGGCGACGCGCAGGGGATATCCAAGGGCCATGGACGCTCCGCCCGCCACCATGGACTTGAGGACCAGGACGATGCCCGCCGTCCCCAGAACCAGCGGCAGGTTTTCCCACATGAAATTGAGATCCAGGAGCATGCCGATCGAAACGAAGAAGAGGCTGGTGAAGACGTCGCGAAAGGGGTGCACCCCTTCCAGAGCCGCGAGGGCGTAATCCGTCTGGGCGATGATGAGCCCCGCCAGAAACGCGCCCAGGGAAATGGACAGCCCCACCCAGGCCGTGAACATGGCAATGGCCAGGCACAGCACCAGCACACACAACAGGAACAGCTCCCGGCTTCGCGTCCGCAGCACGGCCAACAGCAACCGCGGCACCACGTATCTCGCCAGCACCCAGATCACCCCCAGTACCCCGACGGACTTCACCGCCAGCATCAGCAGGGATCGGCCCATGTCCGGCGAGTCCGAGGCCAGATAAGGCACCAGCAGCATCATGGGCGCGACGATGATGTCCTGAAAGATGAGCACCGCCAGGGCGATGCGCCCATGGGGCGCGGACAGCTCCGAACGTTCCTGCAGCAGCTTGATGACGATGGCGGTGGAGGAGAGCGCCACCAGAAAACCGGAGAGAACGGCGCTTCCCGTGCTGCTGCCGTAGCGGCTGTCCAGCTCGAAAAAGAGGACAATGGTAAGCAACACCTGCAATCCCCCGCCTATCAGCACCGGTTTTTTGAGGGCCTTGAGCTCACCCAGGGAGAGTTCGAGGCCGATGGTGAACATGAGCAGAATTACGCCCAATTCGGCGATGCCCTCCACGGCATGGACATCGCTCACAATGCCGAAACCGCTGGGCCCTACAACGATGCCCGTGATAAGGACGCCGACAATAGCAGGCAGATTGATTCGAAGACAAAAAAAGATCGCAGCCACGCAGCAGGCGAAAACCGCGATCAGCTCGGGCAGCATGGGGATATGGGGCACGGCTTCTCCTTGTGAACACGTAAACGATCGCCTCGAGAAGGCATTTCGCGCGCAAGTCTATGGGGATCGCGGTGCCGTGTCAAGCGGCTTTCCAAAGCCGGGTTCCGGAGAAGCGCCGTTCCCGAGTCGCGGCTTATCACGGGGCTGACGGGAGAGGGTGTGCCGCTCCCCCTCTCCCGGGATGATCCGATCTGGCGGATCTGCCTACAGAATCTCCTTCACCGCCGAGACCACCTGCGCTGCATCGGGGATGTAAAAACGCTCCAACGGAGGACTTGCCGGCACCGGAATGTTCGGGCCGGTCACTCGCCGCAACGGGGCTTTCAGGTCGGCGAAGGCCTCTTCCATCACCACGGCCGCCACTTCACCGGCAAAACCGCCGGTCCGCGTGGCCTCGTGCAACACCACCAGGCGACCGGTCTTGCGTACGGAGGAAAGAATGGTCTTTGTGTCCAGGGGGACCAAGGTCCGCAGATCCACGATCTCGGCTTCGACGCCTTCCCGGGCCAGTTCCTCGGCCGCCTTCAGAGCCGTCCCCAGCATCTTGGACCACGTCACCACGGTGACGTCCCGGCCCTGCCGTTTGATATCGGCTTCTCCGATGGAAATCAGGTACTCTCCCTCGGGGACCGGTCCGGGCACAAAATAGAGCATCATGTCCTCGATGAAAACGACAGGGTTGGGATCCCGGATGGCGGATTTGAGCAACCCTTTGGCATCGGCCGGGGTGGCGGGCATGATCACCTTCAGCCCGGGGCAGTGGGCGACCCAGGCCTCCAGGTTATGGGAGTGCTGACACCCCGCGCCAAACCCGGCACCGGCTTTCATTCGCACCACCAGCGGAAAGGACGACTTGCCCCCCGACAGGTAACGCAATTTGGCGGCATGGTTGACGATCATGTCCGAAGCGAGCGTAAAAAAAGGGTTGAACATAATCTCCACAACCGGTTTCAGGCCCGCTTCGGCCGCCCCCACGGCCAATCCCGCGATGGCCGCCTCCGAAACCGGCGTGTCCCTGACACGCTCCGGTCCGAACGCCTTCAGCAACCCCGCCGTAGGAAGCATCGGGCTTTCGTGTATGCTCACGCCCACGCCCTCTCCGGCAATGAAGACATCGGGGTCCTGCGACATCTCTTCCCTCAGGGCCTGATTCACAGCCTGTCCCATCCCTAATTGCTGCATGATATCCTTCCTTTCATCCGTGGCAATTATTTAAGCGAAAACATCCTCCAGGGCCTCGTGAGGCTCGGGATAAGGGCTTTCCTCGGCGAAGCGAACGGCAGCCTTCACGACGGCCTGGACCTCCCGCTCCATCGCCGCCAATTCATCGGCGCTGATGAGCCCCTGGGCAAGCATATCGCCGCGAAGTTTCGGAATCGGACACGTCGCCTGCCAAGCCGCGATCTCCTCCCTGGGCTGGTAAAGCTGAAGATCGCTTTCGCCGTGCCCCCGCCAACGGTAGGTCTTGTACTCGATGAGCGTCGGCCCCTTGCCGGCTGCGGCCCGAGACCGGGCATCCACCGCCGACGCATAGACCGCCAGTGCGTCGTTCCCGTCGACCACCACCCCCGGCACGGCATAACCCGCCGCCCGATCCGCGATATGTTCGACCCGGGTATGTTCTTCATAGCGCTGGGCCCCGGCATACAGATTGTTCTCGCACACGAAAATCACCGGAAGGTGCCACACGCTTGCCAGGTTCAGGGCTTCGTGAAAGGCGCCCTCGTTGGCCGCACCGTCCCCGATGAAACAGACGGTGACAGATTTCTCACCCCGATACTGCTGGGCAAAGGCCCTCCCGGCGGCAATGGGCGGCCCGCCCCCGACAACGGTGGTCGTACAGGGGGCGTTGATCTCGGGCACCGCCAGATGCAGCGTCCCGCTCTTGCCCTTGTTGCACCCGGTCCGCTTGCCGTATATTTCCGCCATCAGCGATTTGGGATCTGCGCCCTTGGCCAGCAGATGGCTGTGGCTTCGGTGATTGGTAATGATGACGTCCTCGGGCTGCAGCGCAGCGCAAACCCCCGCGCCGATCGCCTCCTGGCCGGTGCACAAGATCATCATACCGGGAATTTTACCCTCGATTTTACACAGTTCCGTGAGGGTCTCCTCGAATCTGCGGGAAAGCAGCAGCGATCGGAGCATTTCCATCTTTTTCGCCTTGGGTATTTCCATGGAGCCTCCTTTTCTCTCAACCGTTTGAATCGCTTTCAAGCGGGACGGCCTCGCAGGCCGCGAAACCGTCTCAAATGGATTGTTGCGGCATCATGGCGTTCGATGCATTTGTGTAACTCGATTTCTTTCAAATTCTTCCCAGTCCGTCAACACAGGGTTGTCGAATTGTCGCACGACCGGCATCCGGGTCCGGATATCCGACTTCTCCCGCCTCTTCGTGAAGTTATCCGGATTTGAGTGCCGAGGCAGGCTGTTCAAGCCATCACCACGCAACTAAAACCGATTTTTCCTGTTCCAGGCGTATGCGATTTGCCCAACGGTACCGGCTTAGCGCATCTCAGAGGACGCCCTCCTCTGGGGTCGCGCGCTCGAGGTCCCCTGTTTCCGGATTCGGTTCAGCCCCCCAATGCACACGAGGGGACAGGAGTGTTAGCCGATTCATCAGAAAAGAGGCCGCCTCGGGGAAATACCCTCGCAGTTGATTGAGAATCATGGAGAATCGGTTTTGATGGCCAGTTTGCCCGCCAATGCAGAAGCGCCAGTGCCCGGGTTTCGATATGAAGCAGGATTTTCATGATGCGCCGATTCTTTAGCCAGGCCGGATGGATCTGACGGAGGAGGGAAGTTCCGGATTCAGCCAGATGTCGATCCACCCCCCTGAAGCGGAAGCTTTAGCGGTTTTTGAACGAAACCGCATAGGGCGCGTGCCTTACCCTGCCGACACCGGCCTATGAATACCGAAAGTTGATGCTTATTTTAATCAATTGGGATATTGATCGATATATCTTATTTTTCTTCCGTCGACCGCAAACTGTGTCTTTCTGAAACAACACATGATCAGCGGAAAAAACATCTTAATAAAACCTAACAGGATTGACACCAAATCTCAAGCCCCGTTTTTTTCAAAGCCGATTCAGATATCATACCCGTTAAGGCGCCATACCTGTGCCGGAAAAACGACAGCGTGGCATTCAAGGAGGAAAGGAGGACCAACCCGATGGAAAACAACGGGTCCCATGGAAGAAGAAGCGCACCCAAGTATATCCCTTGACGAGACGATGCGGCGGCACGCTGAAGCCGTCCTGAGGTCCACCGACGGCAAAATGCAGGTCAAATACGGGGTGGCCGCCATTATAGACATCCATCCCAGCACGCTCCCCAGCCGACTGGAAAAGCCGGGTGTGGCTTTCGGGCGAAAGATCCAAAATAGGAGTTGATTCAGCAATATCCTGTGAATGCTATTTTGATTGTAGGAACGGGCCATGCCCGCGAAAGGAAATGAACAAGGCCATCATTTCCGAATTAGAATACAATGGCCTTATTGTTGGAAAGTCAATCGGCAGTATTACTACGTTTCGACTTGGATCGACGCATGATTTTTGAATCTCTTTAAAATTCTTCCTCTTAAATCCAGTTGGTGTGCATCATCCAGATGCACCTTTTTCTGGGACCATTCAAGTTTGCGTCGCTTCCAAAATCAGAGTGTTTTCCTGGTTCATCACCCGCATCTTGTAAGTGACAAATCCTACTCCACGGGCAGAAGACTTTTTCTCTGTGACCTCTGTTTCTGCTGTAATTTTGTCTCCTGGATAAACGGGTTTCTTGAACGAAAGCCCGTCTACATGGACAAGTATTGCCCGTGACAAAAACCCCTGTCTAGCCATAAGGCCAATGCCACAGGCCTGGACATAGGGCCCAGGAGCGACACGATCCTTGAATCCCATACTTTTGGCAATCTCTGGATTCAAAAATCCTGGCAGATCCAATCCGGATAACTGCGCAACCAGATCTATTTCTGTACCAGTTATCGTTTTTGAGATATCCGCCCTATACACCTTGTTTAATTCAAATTCTTCATAATACATCTTTCCCTCCGACCATGCAAACTCTCATTAACACTACCATGCCAACAATTCAATTTCATGGGCAAGTACTAAAGGTCGTTTTAGGACCAATACGTAATAACCTCATGTTTTCAGGAAAACGCTGCCGCTCTCCACACCACCCTTTTTCAAAATGAGAATAATAATTTTCTACTTTAAAGACATTAGCGGTAAAGATCAATAAAAAAATAAAATGCTATCCAGCGAAAAAGATAGAAAAGCAAAAAAAGACTCGATAGGATTTCTGATCTAATTATTGAACGCGAGATTGCTGCGGTGGTCCCCAAAAAACTGGAAAATGGGTTAAGCTGTGAGTCAGATGTATGAACGGCCCGGGATCGCCCCAAGGACGGACAATTTCTTTATAAAGCGACTCTGCTCGACCGCCACGTTTCACTATGTTTACTTGATCGCTTCTGAAAGCAATTTTGAGCTGCGTAACGATCTATAACAATGATTTATATTTTTCCGCAATCAACGGCCCCATTCAGGGGCTTGACAACATGACACCGGATGAGGTCTATTTGGGTATTTTTCATTCTCCATAGTGGACTACATGACGGCGATACCAACCGAAAACCGAAACTTTCAAGACCTGATGTGCTGTGCGTGTATCAGGTGGTGGAAGTTTCACTTGGAACACAACGAAAAACTAAGCGAAAGGTAAGATAAATGCGCGTTGCCTTGATGAAGTGGACCGGACCGGAGACGATAGCCCAGGCATTGGAAGCAGTGGATGCATGGAAGGAGTTTCGGATAGGAATGAACGTGCTGGTCAAACCCAATGCGATTATGGCGGGCTCCGCGAAGTTGCATCCGAGGGGAATTACAACAGATCCACGAGTCGTGGAGGCAGTCGTCCGGATAGTGCGGGAAAAAGGGGCAAGTTCAGTGCGCATCGGTGATGGATCCGTGGATCTGCCTTCCCTGAAAATAGACAGTCAAGCTGCTTTCAAGTGGAGCGGCATTACCGCTATAGCCGATCGGGAAGGCGTTCCGATACTGGACCTCAACAAGGGTCCTTTTCGCACCTTCACGATGGAAGATGGGACGGAAATCGAAATCGCCGAAGCGGTTTTCAAAGCGGATTTCGTCATCAACATCCCCATTCTTAAAACCCACAACCAGACCATGGTCACTGTTTGCTTGAAAAATCTCAAAGGATGCCTATCGACGGCTTCCAAAAAAAAATGCCACATCGAAACGGATCTCAACCGGGCAATTGCTGAATTCAACAAATTCATTCCTTGCCATCTCAACGTCGTGGATGCGCTGACAGGGACCGAGATCGGACCAACACCCACCGGCAGAGCGGATCAGGTTCGGGATATGGGCCTAATCCTGGCAGGAAAAGACCGCTTAGCCTGTGACGTGGTGGGAAGCTATCTCTTGGGGTATCCAGCCGCGTCGGTCCCCCACCTTTCATTGTTTGCGGATATGGCCGGACGAAGCACCAATCTATCGGATATTCAAGTGATCGGTGAAAACCCTGCCGACCACCAACTTAATCTTAAGTACACGTCCCACTGGTTGGAAGATCTCATGGAAAAATACAGTGTGTCCGGAATGCAAATGCCCCCTTACGGGCTTCGGCTTTGCTCTGCGTGCGGATTCAACCTGTGGGCCGGCCTTATGGAGTTTTGCAAGTCTCAGCAGGGAAACACGATAGAAAAGACCGAACTGATAGCGGGAAAGGAGGCCCGACCTACCGTCGATACTGACCATACCATTTTGTTGGGAAAGTGTGCCATCAAAACAAACAAAGCTCTCAAAAACGCAATTCGGGTTCCGGGTTGTCCACCTGACCCGGCCAAGATCGTCGAGATCATGACCAAGGCCCTGGTAACCGGAAAATGAATCTCGCGGCCGACCTTTTGCGAAACAGACTTTTCATGGCATACTTGGGTTAAGGATTTATAAAAACACAAAATCTTGCGACGTGCTGACGCACGGGCATTTGCACAAATGAACGAGATTCATCGTGTGTCTACAAAATCGGGGGTTTCAGGCCAATTTTTCCAGCTCGATGACCTGCTTTGGAGGAGTTATCTTTAACAATTTAAGAAGGTTGATGGTTGAGACCGGTAATTCGATGCGCATGCACACACGAAAATTTGAACTGAAACATTCTGCAATCTGAAGTTCATCTAACGCCACCTGAATCTGGTGCCAGTGCTTGCCGCAGACCAGCTCAACGACGCGCTCAATCAGGAGTGCCAGACTGATTTTGAACACCACAATTTTTAATTCTTAACGAATTCAAGGCACTATGAGGTATTGGTGATCAGCCTGGAAAAGATCCGGGCGGTGGTCCTTGCTGAATTCTCTTTTGCTGAAGTGCGCCCCGCCACTGCCTTCAAAGTAGACGGAGGTCGTGTCGAAAAACACCAGATCCACTTCGCTGAACAAATCGCGATTTTTCTGAAACAGCATCTCTTCGATCCGGTCCTTGGTTCGCCGCGGGGTACCTGAACATAGATTTTGACGTGGACCTCAGATGATCTCCTCGATCTTGTCCGCGTGAAAGCATAAGTTTTCCGGATCTCCGGGTCCTCGGGGAAACCTGCCTCATGCGATGGTCGAAGCTGCAAAGGCGGATCAGCTCCTGCCAATCGATCTGATCCGTTGGCTAAAATTGTGGATGATCCGGGTGACGCTCATTATGCGACAATTGGGGGGATTCGACCACGGATCCCTTTTTTTCTACACGTCGTCGAACACAAATAGATGTTTGCATGTTCGGTGATATCACGCACCGCATATAGCACGGCTTTACGCCCTTTGCCGATGTGGAGTTGGGGCTTGTACAAATTTAAGCTTGACTAGATTAAAAAATTGTTATTATTTATTTCTTAATATTCATCTCTTTAATAGAAATTGTTAAATAAATTTGATTCATATTTTTGTTTTACAGCTCATCGCGGATCATTAACATTGCCGACACCTTGAGCACTCAGACCGTATCGGATGTGAATGAACACCTTGACCGTATCGGATGTGACCCTCGCCTTCGGCGGACTCAACGCACTGACGCATGTCAGTCTGGATATCAAGCCCGGCCTGATTACCTCAATTATCGGTCCCAATGGGGCTGGCAAGACCAGCCTGCTCAACTGCATCTCCGGCTTTTACCATCCCAGCAGTGGTGATATCTTTTTCGGCCAGGAGCGCCTCACCCGGGCATCGCCCCACCAGGTGACCAAGAAGGGAATCGCCCGTGCTTTTCAAAACATCGAACTTTTCGGAGGACTGTCGGTCCTGGACAATCTCATGCTGGCGCGCCACCGCCACCTGACTTACAACTTTTTTCATGCCCTGGTCTACTGGGGCAAAGCGGCGCGCCTGGAAGCAGAAAACCGGGCTTTCATTGAAAATGTCATCGATTTCATGGAGTTGGAGGCTTACCGCAAGCGGGCCGTCGGAAGTCTGAGCTACGGCATCCAGAAGCGAGTGGAGGTTGCCCGTGCCCTGACCCTGGGACCCCGGTTGCTCTTGCTGGACGAACCGATGGCCGGCATGAACATCGAGGAGAAGGAAGACATGGTCCGCTTCATCCTCGATATTCAAAAGGAGTGGGAAATTACGGTGGTACTCGTGGAGCACGATTTGGGTGTAGTGATGGACATCAGCGACCAGGTTTACGTCCTCGATTTCGGCGAGCTGATCGGAGCCGGGAGCCCCAGGGAAGTGGCCTCCAATCGCAAGGTTATAGACGCCTACATAGGCGAAGATTGAAACGGGAGCACCCATGGGCGACAACGACCGGCTTCTCGATCTGACCATCCCGCAGTTGCTCCGCTGGCGCGTGGCACAGACCCCCGATAAGGTCGCCTTGCGGGAAAAAGAATTTGGCATCTGGAACCCTTACACTTGGCGCGAGTATTACCGGAAGGTGCAAGAGGTAGCCGCCGGCCTGGGCTGCATCGGCTTTCAGCGAGATATGAAGCTGGCACTGATCGGCGACAACATTCCCGAAATGCTTTTTACGGCGGTAGGGACCATGGCCGCGGGCGGGATCGGGGCCGGGATCTATCAGACGAGCCTGCCGGAAGAGATCGCCGACGTTCTCAACTACCTGGAAGTCAGCGTGGTCTTTTGCAACGACCAGGAGCAGGTGGACAAGCTGGTTGAGGTACGCCGGCGGATTCCGGGAGTGTTTCGCATCATTTACGAGGACCCGCGGGGAATGCGAAGCTACCGGGCCGACGATTGGTTCATGGACTTCAATCGGCTTTCGGAGCTAGGCCGGGAGGCGTTGGCCAGGGACGGGCAACATATCGAGACCAGCATTGACCAGGGCCGGCCCGACGACGTCTGCTTTCTCTGTTTGACCTCTGGTACCACCGGCCTGCCCAAGGGCGCCATGATGTGCCACCGCAATTACATCAACATGGGGGTACAGATCACCAAAATCGACCGACTGGCCGAAACCGACGAGTATCTCTCGTTTCTGCCCTTTGCCTGGATTGGTGAGCAGATGAATTCCTTCGGGATCGCCATGGCCACCGGAATCACGGTCAATTTTCCCGAGTCGGTGGAAACGAGCATGGAGGACCTTAAGGAAATCGGGCCGCACTTCATCTTCGGTGCCCCACGCATCTACGAAACCATTCGAAGTCAGATCTGGCTCAAGATCGACGACGCCTACTGGTTCAACCGGGTCTGCTACAACTATTTCAGCCGGGTAGGCCACCGCGCAGCGAAGTATCGTATGAGCGGTCAATCCATGCCCCTGGGACTGCGGCTCAAGACCTGGATCGGTGACCAACTCGTGTTCCGTCCCCTGATCAACCAGATCGGTTTTCTGCGTCTGCGCCGGGCCTATACTGGGGGCGCGGCTTTAGGTCCGGACTTGTTTACCTTCTACCAGGCCATGGGGGTCAACCTGAAGCAGATCTACGGCCAGACCGAGATCACTGGCATTGCCTACATGCACCACGACGGTGACATTCGCCCAGACACGGTGGGCAAACCCCTGCCCGGCACCGAGTGTCGCATCAATGATGCCGGTGAGATCCTCTCACGCTCGCCCTCAGTGTGCAAAGGCTACTACAATCTGCCCGACAAGACTGAGGATCTGTTGGCGGGTGGATGGCTCCACTCTGGGGATGCCGGGTTTGTCGACAGCGACGGTCACCTTGTCGTCATCGACCGGATCAGCGACGTGATGCACACATGCTCCGGTGAGATGTTCAGCCCCATGTTCCTGGAAAACAAGCTCAAGTTCAGCCCCTATATCAAGGAGGCGGTAGTTTTCGGGGATCAACGTGACTATGTGGCAGCCCTGATCAACATCGATCCGATCATCGTGGGCAAGTGGGCGGAAGACCGGGGATTATCGTTTACCACCTACATGGACCTGTCGCTCAAACCCGAAGTCGCAGATTTGATCAAAGGCGAGGTCTCGGCCTTTAATCGCAGCGTGGAAAAGCCGCATTTTCGCATCCGCCGCTTTGCCATCCTCTACAAGCTGCTAGACATGGACGACGGCGAACTAACCAAGACCGGCAAGATTCGACGCAAGTTCGTGCGCGAAAAATACCATCTGCTTTTCGTAACCCTCTACGACGAAACCATAGACGAACGCGAGGTAGAGGCCGAATTTCGTTACCAGGATGGACAGACCACGACGGTGCGCACGAAGATGCCATTTTATACCTTAGCGTGGGATGAAGATGAAGCTCGAAAGATTCACACTACCTGATTTTGCAATACGAAGGGCGGGGCACCGATGATCTATTTTTTGCAGCTTGTCGTCAGCGGTATCGTGGTGGGCTCCATCTACGCCCTATCGGCGCTGGGCTTTGTGCTGATCTACAAGTCCAGCCGGGTGCTCAACATCGCTCATGGGCAGATCATCGCCGGCGGGGCCTTCATCGTTTACGCCCTGACCGTCTTCGTCGGACTGCCGATCTACATCTCGTTTGTCGCCGGCATGGCGATCACCTTTTTTCTGGCCTTGAGCGTCGAGCGGATCTTTCTGCGGCGGCTCATTGGTGAGCCGATCATCTCGGTGATCATGGTAACCATCGGATTGATGTCGATTCTAAACGGGGTTATCTACCTGACCCCCTTCGGCTCCCTGAACTACTCGTTTCCCGAGTTTCTGCCCACCACGCCCATCAGCCTCGGTGGTGTGTCGATTTCCTGGACCCAGGGGGTGGGGGTGGTCATCACCGCCATCCTCATCGGCGCCTTCTCCTGGTTTTTCAGGAATTCCACCATCGGCATCAGCATGCGGGCGGTGTCCGACGACCAGTTTGCCGCCATGTCGGTAGGTATCTCGGTGCCCCGGGTGTTCGGGCTGGCCTGGGCCATGGCCGGGTTAAGTGCCGCCGCAGCCGGAGCAATCATCGGCAACATCACGGGGCTTAATTTTGAAACTCTGGGGGCCTTCGGCATCACAGTTTTTCCCGTGGTCATCCTCGGTGGGCTGGATTCGATCATCGGCGCGGTAGCGGCCGGGATCATTATGGGGCTGATCCAACAGTTCGCCGCCGGTTATTTGGATGGCAACTGGGGGCTCAACGGTACCGCCGACGTGCTGCCGTACATCATTCTGCTGATCATTTTGCTCTTCAAGCCCCATGGTCTATTCGGAACCCATGAAATCGAGCGAGTGTAAATCCATGAGCGCGAACCGTTTCTTTGCCACCGGCAACTTTTTCACCAACTACCGCCAAGAACAACGGATTTTCCGTACCCATCTGGACCGGGCCTTCTTTGTCGCGTTTCTCGGCAGCCTTTTCGCCTGGCCGCTTTTTTTCGATGTCGGCAACCGAACCATGCTGGTGGCCAACAACATCCTCATCGCCGTCGTGGCCGTATACGGACTGAATCTGGTCACTGGGTTTGCCGGGCTGATTTCCATCGGCCACGCCGCCTTCGTCGGTGTGGGGGCCTACACCGTTGCAGGGCTGGCCAGGTTCCTTGGTGAAAGCCACGCACTCATCGTTCATTGGTGGCCTTTGATGATCCTGGCCTCCGGCGGGATGGGAGCTATTTTCGGAGCTTTCGTGGGCCTACCCGCCATGCGGCTCAAGCATCTGTACTTGGCCATCGCCACTTTGTCTTTTCAAATGATTTTCTCGTGGGCAATCCAGTTCATGACCACCTTCAATCAAGGCCAGATGATCCCCGTAGGACGGGTAATATGGATGGGGGGTCAGGTGGGGCGCAAGGAACACTACCTGTTCTGGTACTACGTGATCCTGATTGTGGCAGTCGTTTGCGGTATGGCGGTGCGTAACCTGCTGCGATCGCGCTACGGACGCTGCCTGGTAGCAGTGCGCGACAACGACCGAGCCGCCGATGCCATGGGAATGCACCCGGGTCTGACCAAGATCTACGCCTTTACCCTTGCGGGCTTTTTTGCCGGTGTTGCCGGGGCGTTGCACGCCTACATGTTTCGCGGTGCCGGCTTTGAGTCTTTCACCCTCCATCATTCCATCACTTACCTGGCCATGGCCATCGTAGGTGGGTTGGGGACCCTGCCCGGCAGCCTTTTGGGACCGGCGGCGATCTACGCACTGGAACTGCAGGTCGAGCACATGTCGGAGTGGTCAGGTACTTTTCTACCCGATTCCTTCAACCTGGCCACCGCCCTTCGGCCCTTGGGCTTCGGGCTGATGATCGTATTGTTTCTGATGTTCGAACCGCGGGGAATGGCCAACTGGTGGCGCATCTGCCGCTCGTATGTGAAGCTTTGGCCGTTTCGATATTGAGCGACCCAAGGCTCGTTCCGCGCCCTTTGGCGCAATAGACCAGGTCGTGATCAACCCAACACCAAAAGGGGGACAAGATGAGACGCAACATGTTGTTGTATTCGGCAATCGTGATGGCGGTGGCGTTATCGTTCACGTTCAGTGTGCCGGCCGGCGCCAGCGAAACATACCAGCTCGGGTTGTCGCTGGCGATCACCGGGCCGACCTCGGATGCCGGCAACCCGTATTCCAAAGGTGTGGAAGACTATATACGCTTTGCCAATGACACCAAGATCCTTGGCAACGGCAAGATCGACTGTCCCATCCGTGACGACATGTACGAAACGGCCATTACCAAACGAAACTTCGAAGATTTTCTTGACCAGGGGATGGTGTTCTTTCTCAGCTATGCCACAGGCGCCAACCAAGCGCTGGCCCAGGATTTCAACGAGGTTCAGATTCCGGTGATTCCGGCGTCCATGGACAAGTCGCTGATGGAGGCCTCTCCGTATATCTTTTTGCCCATTGCCTCCTACTCACACCAGTACGTCAGCGTCGCCGAGTACGTGGCGGCCAACCATAAAGGAGACACAGCCAAGGTGGCTGCCTTCATCCACCCCTCGGCCTTCGGGCGCGCACCGTTGGCCGATTTTCAAGCCGCCGTGGCCGCCGGTTTAAAGTTGGAACTCGTCGAGGTGGTGGAACACGGCAAGGATCTGGACAACAGCGCCCTCTTGCAGCGACTGGCCGGCAAGGGGGTTCAGTATGTGCTCTGTCAGACCGTCCAATCGCCGGTGGCCACGCTGCTCAACGATGCCCAACGCCTTGGCATGACGGCCAAAACCTTCGGCGAGCCCGGCAAGATCACCTTTATGGGGGCCCACTACACCGGGGGGAACGATTTGATCGCCTTGGCAGGAACGGCCGCCGAGGGGTTTCACTGGACCACCTCCTATCGGGTGACATCGGAAAAAGGCCCCTGGACCGACTGGCAAATGGAGATGGCCAAAAAGTATGCACGCGACGAAAAGACAGCCAACTCTCATAACTATGCCTGCGGGATAATGGCGGCACAGGTGACGGTGGAGGCGATCCGGCGCACCCGCGAGGGAGGCAAGAAAATCACCCGAGCGACCCTCTATGAGACGCTTAACCAGATGAACGGCGACAAGGCTTTCGAATCCCTGGTCGCCGTTGGACCGGTGACTTATTCGGCCACCGATCGGATGGGCGTTGATAATGTGCAGCTATACGTGGTCAAGGAAGGACGATTCCGAGCAGTGGGTGAACCCTTCAAACCCAAGTACATGAAGTAACGGTTGTTGAATCGAACGTATCTTTCAACCTATTTTTACAGAACTGCCAAGGCATGGAAACCATACCTGAAAACAGTCGCCCGCTGCTCGAGGTCAACAACATCGAGGTGGTTTACAACGACATCATCCAGGTACTGCGTGGCGTGAGCCTCAAGGTGCCCGCAGGACGCGTCGTGGCCCTGCTGGGCACCAACGGTGCCGGCAAAACCACCACCTTGCGCGCCATCAGTGGGTTGCTCAAACCGGAAAACGGAGCGGTCAAGGACGGCTATATCAGGTTCGCCGATCAGGATATCACCCATGTCCTTGGCACCGACGTGGTGCGCCTCGGGGCGGTGATGGTGCCCGAGGGTCGCCGCGTCTTCAAGCACCTGACGGTGGACGAAAACATCCGGGTTGGCTCCATCACCCGCCCGGACGGCGGCAGCGCCGTCCGGGCCGACCAGAAGCGCATGTACGCATTGTTCCCGCGCCTGGCAAACGTTACCAACCGTCTGGCCGGGTACTGCAGCGGTGGAGAACAGCAGATGATCGCCATTGCCCGGGCCCTTATGGCGACCCCGCGGATGCTGATGCTGGATGAGCCATCCCTAGGCTTGGCCCCCTTGCTGGTACGTGAAATTTTTGATAATGTGCGCAATATCAACCAGGATCTTGGCACGACGATCCTCGTGGTGGAGCAAAACGCCAAGATCGCCCTGCACGTCTCAGATTACGCCTATATTATGGAGTCAGGCAAGATCGTGCTCGAAGGCGCGTCGGCGCAGTTGAAGGACAATCCGGACGTCAAGGAGTTCTACATGGGCATCACCGAGGGCGGGAGGCGCAAGTCGTTCAAGGAGGTCAAGAGTTACAAGCGCCGCAAAAGATGGATGTAGGCGATGCTGAAATCATAGGCGGAGGGTTGCCATGCGGATTTTGGTGGGATACAATGGATCAGATGAATCCAAAGCAGCCGTTCGGCTTGCCGGTGATATAGCCATACCCCTGGGGGCACAGGTTCAGGTCATGACCTCCATGGAAGGCGGCCCCCGGGAACGGCCGGAAGAGATTGTCGCCGCCGAGGCACATTTGAAGGAGGCGCGCGAGATCATGGCCGACCAAGGCATAGTTTGCGAGGTCTTCCAATCAGTGCGCGGCATGTCGCCAGGCGAAGACATGGTTGACTATGCGAAGGAAAAAGCCATCGACTTGATCGTTGTTGGGGTGGAAAAACGCTCCAGAGCACAGAAGATCCTGCTCGGCTCAACCGCTCAATACATCATTCTCAAGGCGCCCTGCCCAGTGCTGACCGTCAAGTAACCGGCTGAAAAAACGGATGCCCATGGGACGCCAAGATCCGACGCGCACCTTGAGCCTTCGGGTGGGGTACGCCTTGTATTTGTAAGATTCACTGGATCATCGATTCTTGAGACGCATGACAAGGTCCTGCTCCCAATGTGCCGTGTATGTCAGAAAGTCCGTCATCCCGCCCCCCCAGGGATACGCCGCCCAAAACGAGGCCCCCCAGAAGTCGAAATAGGCCGTCTGGGTAACTTTTGTCCCTTCCGGCACCGATTCCAGTTGTATGGACCCATCATGAAATTTCTGCCCGCACGCTTCAGGATTTAAAAGGACGAACTCCAGATTATAGGTATCCTGGAATATGGTGGTTTGCCATCTGAAAAACACATCCGGGCCATGGGTGTACTTATTTTCCGTAACGGCGATGTCGCCGGTGCGCGAAATGAAATGATGCTCGCGGATGAATTTGTTGCTGACCAGAAAATCATTGTCAAAATCCGTTTTGAATTGCCAGTACACATCGATTGGCACGGGTACCCGATAGGTAAGCCTGTAGGCTCTGCCGCCCCGCTGATCCGGCTCGATTTCAGAAACCGACACCTCATTTTCCAATAGATTTTTTGAGTTACCAGCGATAGCGGAATGGCTCTTCAGGGACAAAAAGCAACGTGCTGATATCAATAACAGAACGATGATTAGAAGGCGGGAAATGATGCGAGGTTGGAATGGTTCCAAAATCACACTCCGCTGTTGCTGTCAATGATTCCGTTTATCGCTCAAATCATAAACCCCATTTTAAACATCCGGATGCCCATTCCGCCAAGAGAATCAAACGGATGGTTCTGAATCGACCGCCAGAACGATCACATCTTTTTTAACGAAATTTATCTTGCATTCTATCAATAATCTTCTTGAAGGCATGATGAAGACCATCGACCTGGTTGCCGACAAGGTGATCGAAGATCGCCCGGCTGGGTGGCGCGGATCAAGTTTTGACTGCGCCAAAACTCACTTAGAAAAATTCTATTCGGCGCTCTAATATCTATCCTTGAGATGTACATTAATCCCCTGCGATAAGAGGTTTTTCTCTTAGTCGACGTGGAGCACCACGGAGGAACAATTAAATAATGCCCACGCCCAGTCGCCGACGTTTAATTCAAAGGGCGAGCTTCGCGTGGAGGAGACAACGGCGCAAATTTCAGTCGTTTCAGAAATCTTGACAATGTACTCTGTATTGACCTCGCCCTTGGTAATTTTGGTCACCATTCCACTGACCCTGTTTTCCGCACTGCATGCTGATGATACATCGCCACCATGCAAAATAACCAAGGGTGCCTTGACTTCGGCCGTTATTAATCTGCCTGGACTCAATCCAAGTCGCTTAAGGCTGTCATTGGTAATAACCGTGATAATAGAATACCCTTCCAACGAGCTCATCTCGACGCGTGTCTGTATGTCGCCTTTCACAATGTTTGTGACTTTACCAAAAAAGCAATTTCGGGCGCTTGTTTTACGTCCCGATTCTTTTTCCACAAATCGCTTTGCCACAGATTGAATTTCATCCTTTGAGAAAGCCACATAAGACGACGTCAGGTTAGGCGTCGAGTGTCCCAATATCATCTGAACTACTGGTAAAGGGATATTGCTTTGCATCAATTCGACGCCACGAGCCTTTCGAATTGCTTCGGGGCCACTAAGCCGTTTTGGACAACCACATGCCTGAGCTCGCTCATAAAACTTACGGCGAACAAATCCAGGATCTAAATTAAGTAACCTTTCTGAATTCTTGTGTGATTTTAATGTGTCGATTTTGTCCTTGATCTCATTGGCAAGGGATTCAGAAATGTAAACTTCTCTTGGCTCCGTCGCCTTCTTTCCATCCACGCGGTAAACCACCGCATGGTGGGTCCAATCAATATCTTTATATAAATTAAGTGACAAAACCTCGTTTAGCTTAGCACCCGTATATCTAATCAAAAGAAAAATAAGCAAAACGCTCAGTCTAGACAAACGAACATCCTCGCGTTTTGAATCTCTAGCCCATTCCCGGATTGATTGTTCCAATTCATTCAACTGGGCATTGTCCAGATATTCCTCTCCAACCGCAATGGAAACAATTCGCCCATTATCACTCCGATTGAAACGCGCCATTTCAAAGCCTCTTTGTTTTTCAGAATTTTTTTGTTGAATTCATGAGAGTTATCGCATGTAAGGTAAAAATATCCAATGGAAAATTTCAACAGTGTTTAAATAGATCATGACATACCATGAGATTACTATCACCAATATAAATAATTTCATGACATACCATGAGATTACTATCACCAATATAAATAATTTCATGACAATTAATAAGAATTTTCATAAAGGAGGAGTTTGGAGCAAACAGCTCACGATCGCGACCCAGTCTCCGACCCCAAAACACCCTGTAAAACATTGAAAACAAAGGGATTCATATGGGAAGTCAAGTCGAGCCCCAAGTTCCCATCCGGGAAGCAACTTTTCTCCCCCCAATTTCCAAGCTCCGGACGAGGGTGACGGGTTTTGCAGCAAAACCGGATACCTGGCGTCGAGCCGCAACAACTTTGGGTCCTGTTTTCGAACGCCGGTTCGGTTCCCAAACCGGGAATCGAATTGGCCCGTTCCGTGCGCGGGTCGGGATATGCGGATCGGGCTGACCGCGATGGATCATGTCCCAGGGATCGCCGTCATAGTAAAACGCGGCGGCCATGACCTTGGAGGCGTCCATGATGCTGCCTCCGCCCAGGGCGATGATCACGTCACAGTCTTCATTAGGGCAATCCGCGCGCCACGTCTGACGGTGAAGATTCTTGGATTGGGCTCGACCCCGTCACATTCGGCAAAAGCAATCCCAGCAGCCTCGAGACTGGCCACAGCCCGGTCGAAGGTTCCGTTGCGCTTGACGCTGCCCCCTCCGGTGACGATCAAAGTCTTTTTGCCCTATTTGCATCGCTGTTCAAGGCCATAAGATTGGCTTTCTCGGCGGTCAAACGTTCCGATATGACGCAAATCATTATCTGGTGACCTCGGTGACCATACCGTTCGAATGCGAGACCTTTGCGAGCCCCGAAGAACCATTGCGTGGTCTCTACATAGATATCGATATGGCCGGTTGCATGATCTGATCGGTCGAATGGACTTGCAAACAGAGCCCGGCAATGGTGGTGACCGGTCATTACCTCGAGGGATCGGTCCGGCCACCATGGATGAGGATTTCCTTGGTGCAACGACGAGGTTGGTCAAGTACTTGCGGTCAGAGACAGAAGCACAGATTTTAGGACCAGGTCTGGTTCGAGAAATTCTTTATCGGGCTCTTTGCGGCACCGATGCACCGGTACGCTACTCTCTGGCCACTCACAGTGGCACGTATTCACAGGTGGCGCGTGTCTTGAAGATTATGCAAAACAACTATGCTGCGGATCTTGACGTGGAACAGTTGGCCAAGACGGCCCACTTGAGCGTCTCTGCGTTCCATCGGGCCTTTTAAAGAGATCACTTTGGATTCTCCAATGCAGTATCTGAAAAAAATCAGGTTGACAAAAGCAAAGGATTTCATGGTGCAGGAAAACATGAAAGCCTACATTGCCGCTGACAAGGTTGGGTATAAAAGCCCATCCCAGTTTAGCCGTGAATTCAAACGGTAATTCGGACAAAGTCCTGCCAAGATGATGAAGGAGATGTGTGCCACCTGATAATCCTGAGCAGACCGCGTCATATACTGAAGACGTCATTACCGTAGACGCGGGGGCATAATAAATACTCGGCGCAACCCTTCTTTAAGAGAAATGGCATCTTCCGGACAGAACCGGGCGCAGATCCCGCATCCGAAGCATGCGCTTTCATCCCGTATAGCCACACCCTCATCACTCACCTGAATGGCCTCGGTCGGACAGCGTTCTTCGCATGTGCCGCAGCCACTGCACAAATCCACATCAATCATCGACAGATAGTAAGTGGAATTGATTAAGGCCGTTGTGCCTTCCCGCCACATCACTAAGGTGTCACAACAATCTTTACAGCAGTTGCAAATACTGGTTTCCGGTTTGGATTCTTTAGATCCGGGATGAAAGGCTTTATGGATCAACCCGGCTTTTTCCGCATCACGCATGATTTGGAGCGCTTCTTCCCGCGATACTTTTTTCGCAAAGCCCTGGGCGATGGTATGACGGGCCGATTTACCGAAGGTGAAACAGTTTAAGGTCGGCGCATGGGTAGCACAAGGCTTTCCCAAAAGTTCGCGGCGTTGACGACAGAAGCAGTATCCGACGGCGATATCATCAAATTTACGGATGATCTCTTCCACATTCTGGCTCGGAAGGATGAATTCTTCGGTATTGTCAAGAGTTTTATCAATGGGGATAATTTTTATCTGCGTTCCTGTGTCCGTTTGAAGTGTCGGTATGGTTCGATCAACAGCGGGGGCTTTTTCGAAAGCTGGAGCAAGTGTATCATAATTGTTTTGTACTTGATCGCGTAGTTGTTCCAATAATTGCTCAAACAACAGGGCCAGTTCCCTTTCCTCCTCGCTACCGGTAATGGGGGTCATAAACTTGTATTCCATCACACCGATCATCACAAGCGGCAAAAGCCTATAGATCATAATGCCGGAAGAAGCCGGCTGATTAAAAACAATCCCCTTTTTGGCTAAACTTGAGGATAGTCGCTCAACCTGTTCCTTTTTCATACCGCTTGACTGGATTAATTGATCTGATGTTTGCGAGGGAGACGATCTGAATGCATAGATAAGATCCAATTCGTCTTCACAATTGCCAACAATCTTTTTAACAATTTCTAAAGCCGTTTCATTAGCGGGCAATGGGAATAGTCCTTGTTTGCAGATCAATTCTGTTGCCTTTTTAAACTTTTCTTTCAAAACAGCCTGATGCATACTTACCTCCTCCATTATTAATTGGGAAGACCATGGTTGGAGGGTGCGTCGACTTGGCGCAAAACAGTCTCCACCCTCGACTTGCCTTGTAAGATCTTGATATAACATTAGAAATAATGCCAGCCGACATCCGGCGGTGCTTCATGTCACCAGAAGCAGGACCTTTTCGGCGTGTCCGGCGCGCATCAGGGCATCGACCATGGCGATGCAGGTAAGGGTCTTGCCGGTGCCTGTGGCCATCACCAAAAGGACGTCGCGCTTTTTTTGTTCGATGCCTTCCAATACGGCGCGAATGGCTCGGATTTGATAGTCGCGACCGGCAATCGCCGTGTTGATCAGTTCCTGGGTCAGGGGCTTGCGGTCCTTGCCAAGCAAAACATAGTCGCTGAATTGGTGGCCTTCGTAAGGTGTACGCGGTTCGGCAACACCCAGGGGAAGCGGTGTCAGAATGTCGAACTCTTCGATGACCTGGGTGGGGCCTTTGACGTTCCAGCCCGACTGGGCGAGCTGGCTGTCATTCAGTTCAAAGCGAGTTTGGGCCTCAGTCCTGGTCATGCTTCAACAATTCCCCCTGTTTTGACATTCTGGCGCAAAAATTCTCAAACGTCGCCTGCGCCAGCTTCGACGGCACCGTCTTGCCATTCTCCCAGCGGTTGACCGTGGCAAAACTGACGCCAAGGGCGTGGGCCAGCTCCTCCTGGGAGAGCGCCAGCTGTCGCCGCACCTCCTTGACCGTTTCCGGGAAGTTTTCGGGTTGGCGGATCATGGCCATTGGACATCTCCCGCTGATTGGACGAGGCGCAGCAGGTCAAGGACACGTTGTCTGTTCATCGCTCAACCTCCAAGGACTTTCCTCTATAGGGCCTTTGTGCACCGGGACGCCATGCGCACACAAGAACCATTTAAAACTACTCGACAATATAACACCTGCTATGCGGCGTGCAACTCAAAATTCGAGGAACTTGGAGCAAACAGCTCACGACCGCGACCCAGCATCCAGCCCCAAAAACATCCCGTAACACATTGAAAACAAATGACTTCATGTAGGAAGCAGCGTCACGCCTCAAGTTCCCACCGGGGAAGCAACTTTTCTCCCCCGATTTCCAAGCTCCGGACGAGGGTGACGCGTTTGCAGCGCAAACGGATAGCAAGCGATTCATCCCAACGAATCTGATTCGATTCCGTATGCGAAAATCGAACCGGATGTACGGAGAAGCAGAACCCATGGGTTGTACCATCGAAAAACACGAAATCGTCCTTTATGAAAAATACCGCGAATAGTTCAGCTACGTCGTCTATGTGGCAAAAAAGTTCAAGGTGTGATACCAACGAGGCCACAGCTACCCGGTGACTCAATTCGATTCAGTTTGGGAACCGAACCATAAAATTTTCATGGTAATTTTCTGATTTAAAATCTTTTGGGCGCCGGCGGTGCCTTCAAAAACCACTTGCGGTCATTAGGATGTTTCGAATATAATTCATATTGTGAAATTTCGCATGAGTTGCGAATAATGTAAGTAAGCAGCATTGCGACACGAAGTCGCGTATTCATAAATAAGTAATTTGAATGGCCTGCTTAAATGGTATTAAAAACCTTGATACTCGCGACAATCCTGATCGGCCTTCTGGGCGTGGTGTACAAGCGCAACCTGATGCTCAAGATAGTGGCCATGGACGTCATGAACACAGGCATCGTCTCGCTCTTCGTTTTAAAAGGCGCCGCCGGCGGGTTGTTGAGTCCCGTGCTTGCCACTAATGCGGAGGGGCCTTTCGCGGATCCCGTTCCCCAGGCGGTGATTCTTACGGCCATCGTGATCGGTTTTTCCGTGTTGGCGCTTCTTTTGGTTTGCGCCATGGCCTTGTCGAGACGGTTTCCGACCTTGGATGTTCGAGATATTGAAAACTCGGACGGGAAATGACTGAAGTCGCGTTAATTATACTCGCTCCCCTGACATTTTCAATATTTGTGCTGCTTTTTCCGAGATTGATTTCCTTTTTAACGCCGCTGGCCTGCGCTCTAAGCACGGTCGCGGCATTGAGACAACTTGACGGAAAAGTTCCGGTGGTCTTCGAGCTTATCGGGCCTATAGGGGTTTCTATTAGAATAGATACCACGACCGCCTGGTTCATTCTGACCAACTCCGTTGTGTTCACTTCGGTTTTCCTATACCTGCGCCGCAAGAAGGCACGCTATTCCTCCCTGATCCATGCCCTTGTCCTGATCCTGCATGCCGGGGTGAACGCGTGTTTTATAAGCCACGATCTTTTTAATCTCTACGTTGCTATCGAATTGGCAACCATCACGGCGTTTCTTCTTATCATTCACCCATTGGGAGAAAGGCACCACTGGAACGGTTTTCGATATCTTCTGGTGAGCAATATCGGCATGTTGTTTTACCTGATGGGAGTGCTCATGGTTTACGACGAGACCGGATCTTTTAATATGACAGCGCTTGCCTATGCCCATCCCGTATCGGCTGCGCTGATCGTCGGCGGACTCATGGTCAAAGGGGGCGTTTTTCTCCCTGGATTCTGGCTTCCGAAGGCACATGCCGAGGCGGATTCTCCCGTTTCCGCATTACTTTCCGGAGTAGTCGTGAAAATCGGGGTGCTACCGCTTGTCAAGTTCGCGTCATTGTCGCAAGCCTTATCGCATCTTGTCATATTAGCGGGAACGGCGGGCGCGATCACTGGGATTTTATTGGGCCTGTTCCAGAGGGATATCAAGCGCCTTCTGGCATGCTCCACCCTCTCACAAATCGGTTTTATTCTCGCCGCCCCCGCCGCTGGCGGCTTTTACGCATTCGCCCACGGGGTGGCCAAAGCATCCCTGTTTCTCTGTGCGGGATCGATAGCTTCAAGGGACGTAAACGAACTTAGAAAGACCGGTCTTCCCGCCGGCCTTTGGTTGATGATGCTTCCCGCAGGATTGTCTCTGGTCGGTTTTCCCCTCTTAGCGGGGTTTGGAGCAAAAACTCAGGCTTTTTACCATATGGCCGACTGGCAAGAACCGATTATGACTGCAATGTCCGCAGGGACAGTTCTGATAGTGGCAAGATTCATGTGGGTGCCTATCAGGCTTTCCGAGAAATCGTCGCACTGGCCTTGGGAGGCCCCTTTGCTGCTAACCCTCGTTATCTTGGGAGCGGGATTGGTTCCGGGGTCTTTTTCTTTTTCGGACTGCGCGAAAGCGTTTTTTGTGCTGTTCGCCGGGACGACTGTCCATTTTTTGGGCGGATGGCGTCTTGCGCGTGTCGATTTATTCAACCGTCTGGAGCGCTTCGAGGACCTCTTGGGGTTTACGGCCGTCAGCCTTCTGGCAATGATGATTTTCGGGAGCTTAAAATGACAGGGGCGACTGCAGTTGGCCTTGCCTTTTGGCTTTTGATGACGTCGGACCTGTCTTTCGTTAACATAGCTATCGGGCTGGCCGGTTCGGCGGCGATCACATGGCTTGCCGACACCAGGATTTCCGCCCCAAAAATATTGAAGGCCATGCTGAAAGTGATGTTTTTCACCCTGCCCCTGGCTTTGTTCCAAGCTATTTATCTTATATCAGTCTCTCATCCCGTGGAAGAAACGAAATGGGAGGCGTTACCGAAAGGTTCCCCGGATACCTGGAATATTCTGACAAGGATTTTCGAAATAACCTTGACGCCCCTGACCTTGGCGCTGGATACGGACGACCGGGGACGAATCAAAGTGCATCTTTTAAAGCGAATTGGAACGCGAGAAAAATGAACTGGATTCTGGGAATCATGATCTTGTCCATGGCGGCGATGGTTCTTCATTTTTTTCGGTCGGAAAGCCTGTGGGAAAGACTGGTGGCGCTATCGAGCATGTCCACCAAGGCGGGATTGGCCATTCTTGCCGGCGGGGTGCTGAGAGGTGACGGCGCGGTAGCTTTCGTCGGTGTTATCGTTTTAAGCATGGGAAACGCAGGCATCATCATCGTTTCCTACCTTTTCAGGAGGTTAAAGATAGAATGCAGATAATTATCGGTATTTCGGTCGCGGGATTGGGGCTTTTTTTCTGGTTGTGGGGAAGCTTGTGGCTGCCGAGCAGAAAAAGTCTGGAATGTAAACTGCATGCGCTGGGAGTTGCGGACACGCTCGGATCGGTGCTGATTATCCTGGGATTTCTGATTTGCTATCCGAAACAATGGGTGGGATTGCTACTGGCGCTGGGGTCTGTTATTTTCTGGGGGACTTTCCTGGGTTTCGTTCTGGCGCGAGACGTGACCGAGTCCCGGAACGGCTTGTGAACGACTGGGTAATGGCGGCCCTCGCGGCCCTGCTTCCCGCGACCGCCTTGGCTACGGTAATTCAGAAACGTCCCCTTCACGCCATCCTGGCGAGAGGAATGCTGGGGGTGTCGGCTGCTCTTCTTTACGGCATACTGGGAGCACCGGACGTTGCATTGACTGAAGCCCTTATGGGCACGCTGCTGACAGTATTGCTCTATCTTGTTGCCGTTCGATCCGCCATGACGGTTAAGATCGGCTGGTTTTCCGGCTCGTCCAACAGCGCAATATCAGCCGAGGGCGCATGCGACCGGACTTTTGAGTCGTTGCGGACTTGCTGCCACCGACGGGGCATGGAAATGGAACTGATCGAATTCGAAAATCGAACGGAAACGAGAAAAGCCCTTTCTAAAGGGCGCATCCACGGCATGATCGTTTACATTGGGGGCACCGATACACAACGCCGATATTCGCTCTTTCCTGCCTACAAACTTCTCACAAGCCCGGATGCGGAATGGTTATCCGATGCCGTAAAACAGTGCATGGAAAGCGGAGGTGGAGAATTGCTCGTGGAATTCGTATCGGAAAACCAATGCGATACCTGACCATTGCTGCGACGGCTACCATTTTCGTCTGGTTGGCCTGGTTGGATCCAGGCGGATGGACATGCCCCGAAGATCGCGTTTTTCGGATTGCCGAGGCTACGGCGATCCCCAACACGGTCACCGGGATACTGCTGGAGCTTCGGCTATATGATACGCTATTCGAAGTTTTCGTTTTCACTATTGCGGTCATGGGGGTACAGCTCGCATTTTCGCGCCAGGAAGTCGTTTCCGGTCAGACTTTCATTTCGGAACCGATCACCTCGTTTTTGTCCAGGACCGGAGTTCTGATCACCGGTCTGATTGCCCTGGAACTTGCTATTCGGGGACATTTGGGTCCAGGTGGCGGATTTGCGGCCGGCGTGGCTGGAGGAACGTCCATCGGACTGGCCGCCGTGACGCGAACCCCCGCAGCTATGGAACAAACCAGTTTGAAGTGGCGCCTTCCTTTTCTGGAGAAGAGTTGTGTTCTGCTGTTCCTGGTTATATCCTGCACAGTTTTGTTCGGCATGCCATGGCCAAGGGGAAAATTCGGATATCTCGCCAGCGGCGGCGCCACGCCGTTGCTGAACATGCTGATTGGTCTCAAGGTAACCGTCGGTTCCTGGACCGTGCTTCTACTTTTTGTCCGATATCGGGGTCTTTTTTAGGGGCACGGCGCGCCGTTCCGAGTGAAACAACTTCGTCGAGTCCGGGGTTTGCCTCCGGCTTCCTTCAGACTTTGCCTCGCGACAGTGCCCTTGCCTTCAGCTATCAGTTCCGACCCCTACGGCCTGTAAGGGACTTTCACCCCCAAGATTCATGTCATGCCTGGCACACAAAGTAAAGGACGCCCGAGAGCGTCCTGAATGATTTTCCGGCTCCCCACTAAGGTTGCCCGTGGCGTTTCAGATTGACATATGACCTGTTTTCAGACTATATTTGGTCATAAAAGGAGGATCGTTATGAAACTATCGGGTCAGATCAAACCGATCAGTTACCTGAAGGCTGGAGGGTGCGTCGACTTGGCGCAAAACAGTCTCCATCTTCGATTTGCCCAGTAGCCTATTGATCTAACATGAGAAATAATGCCAGCCTACATCCGGCGGCGGTTCATGTTAAAGGAAGCGTTTTTCTCCCCCGATTTCTTAGCACCGGACGAGGGTAACAGGTTTACAGTTCAGCCGGACATCGAAAATCGCCTTCAAACTTCCCCGCACTTTACCTTCCAGAACCAGCCTTACCGAAATCGTTTCATTGTAATTTCACCCGATGGGCATGGATTATCGGCCATTTTCCGGCTCGGTTTGTCGGGAGGCCGAAACCGGGTCTTTCCTAGGGGTTCGGAAACATATGCACCGTTTAAACTATATTGAAATCAACAGGATATGCATCCTGTGCAGTATCGTGGGTTGAGCATGAAATTCAATCTGTTGTTCGTTCTTTTCACCTTCCCGGCGCATCGGTTCCTACCGAAATACGACGTCCGGATGCAGCTGCTGATGTTCCAGATCAAAATGCTGCGCGACCGGACGTCGCGGCACCGCCGAGGAGATCGTTGCCCTGATCCTGCGCATGGCGACCGAGAAGACCAAGAGCAAGCCCAACATTTGTAGGGTGCGGGCGTCATTTCTGCGAAAGCTCCAAGTTATTCCTGTTTTTTCCCGTAGACCATCACACGTCAATATTTTAACTATCTGATTTTGGAACAATTAAATGAAATTATCGACGGCGGCTATCGACGCGTATCGATTATTGGAGAAGATTACGTCGATAATCATCGATCATCTCGGCCAGTACCTCCGGCCACGCTTATCTCCTTCAGGTCGTACCTTTCCTCTGTCACAGAGGCGATCCAACGCGAGCTTGACCTTTCGGCGCTTGATTTCCGACCCTATCCTCTCATGAATCTCGCCAATCGCCGCTCCCGGATAACGAGAAATATCCTCAATGACCAGGGCATCCAACCAATGAGGTTCGATCCGGGCCAGACTCGTCTGGCTGGGAAACTCCAGCCGCCGCAGAAATTCAGGCTCCACAAAATAGCGCGTGCCCTTGGTGCGCCCGGTCTGCCGCACAATGCCGATATCCGGCAGACGGCCAATCCAGGAAGCAATCTCTTCAGCATCAGCAAGTTCCAGGGCAGAGGCCAGTTCACGCGCGGTCAAGCCTTCACTCTGTGCCAACAGTCCGAGCACGATCCGCTCGCGCTGCCGGAGCTGGTAGGTCTGGTCAGCCTTCACCAGAAAGTCGATAACCTCAGGCTTAACGATGCGCTTTTCAACGACCACCTTCACATAGTCAAGACCCCTCAAAAAGTTTCGACAAAGGACGGCCCTGCGAAAGAAGCACCTCGTACACCAGATCGTAACCGCTGCCCTCACGCTCCTTCCAGGCGGTCAGGGTGCAAATTGAGGTAGATATCCCCGCGCTGAGTATAGGGGCGGTGGACCAGGGCGTTGACCAGAAATTCACGAACAATGCGACCGTCGTAGACAGGGAGATGCTGGCGGAAAAGGCCATCCGGCAATTCGTAACTTTCCCGGAAGTCAGGAATGTCCCGCCAGACGACATCGATCAGTTGCATCGGCGAAAGGGTATGATCGTCCCAGAGCAGCTTGTTGACTTTGCGCCCGGCTTCATCGTACTTGATGACCTGGATGATCGGCGCGGAACCGAGTTGAGCGCGATGTTCACTGTGGCCGACACAAAGGATACCCAGGTTGGTCAGGTGAGGCCCGATGGCCAGGTAATAGTGGTCGAGCAGCTCTTCGTCGCTCTTTTCCTTGACAGAAGCCTTGACCCGGTCGGATGCGCGGATTCCGGAAACGAAATCCGCAAGCAGGGCTGGGTCACATTCGTTTCGCGGCACTCTCAACGTGGTCAAGGTCTCCCATGGCTGAACGCTGCGCTCTGCCATCAACCGCTGCACCTCCTCACCGACCAGCGGTTTGCAGGCGTCGCCCACCCGCAGGCAAATCGCCCGTCAGTGGTCGATGCCGGTGAAACGGAACGCGAAACCCTGATCTCCAGATACTCCCCGCCGGTGGCCTCCGATTGGCGGAGTTGCACGACAATCGTCACCTTGACTGGCAATTCGCCAATTCTGGAACGAACTTTTTCGATCAACTCCGCCGGAACACGCTGCCCGGCAGGAGGCTCGCTTGCGCCATCCTCGATACCGATTCGCAACCGCCCACCCTGGGCATTGGCAAAGGCAACACAATCCTTGGCCAGCTCCGACCAATCGGCGTTTTTGCCGGTGACAGCCCGCAGGGATTTACTGTCGCTAAGTTGCCCTTCGATACTCATATCTTCCCTTTACCTTGCAGATGATTGCCGAGGGTGTTTGCCCGGTCCGAAATCCTCGTTGTTGTAAGCGTACACCGACCCCCAGCCGAGCTCCTGCTCCAGATACTCGGCAGCTGTCTGTTGGACGAGGGTGTCTTCGGTGTAGGCGCTGGGTGTCATCCAATCATCTCCCAATGACCACCCTTGGCAGGTCCGACATGCCGCAGTCACCCCTGATCCTTCAGCTGTTCAATCTGCTTCAGCACCGCTCGTTTTGTTATGCCCAAAGCGGCCCCTAACTGCTCGGTAGTGATCGAAACGTCACCTCGCATCATCTCAAGGATCTGGTCCTCGGTTTTTGGTGAACTTTCCCGTACGATGTTCACCAATTTCAACTCTTCCACCAGTTTGCGGTGAACCTTGGCGGTGAACAGGCAGCCGTCGTGGTCATCGGTAAATTTGATGGTCGGCCACCTTTCCAGAGTCCGTTTGATGCCCGAACCCAGCCCGTGGGTAGGGCATCAGCTGTAGCAGGCGCGGAATGTGACCAGGTGGCTGGACGACCACAGTATCGAAGCCAGATACCTGATCCATGACCGCGATACCAAGTTCACCCGGCGGTTCGACGCTTTCTGGAAAGGTGCCGGGGTGCGCTGCATCCACATCCCGCCGAAAGCGCCGCAGGCCAACGCCTTCTGCGAATCCTTCATCGGCACCTGCACGCACCAGTGCCTGAACGAATTTGTCTGCTTCGGCCTTGGCCAGCTGGCCCACATCAACCGCGTCTGGCTCGACTACTACCACACCCAGCGGCCCCTCCAGGGCACCGGCAACAACGTCATCTCCGCCGATTTCCGGCGCATATCCGCCGGACCGATCAAGCGGCAGAAGCGGCTCGGCGGCATCGTCGCCTGGTACGAGCGGGAAGCGGCGTAAACAGCCCTTCCTCCTATGTAACATCCGCGCCCGTTTTCCGCAAAGCGGGATTGTTTCCGGAAAAGATTACGGACGCCGGTTCGGTTCCCGAAAACGGAATCGAATGGAATCGTCTGCTGGAGCGACAAACCATTTGCTTTTTGCGGCACGCCAAGCATGAATGACACCGGTTGCCAAACGAACAGGGAGCAACGGGCCATGTCATGATCGAATGCCTGAAACGAATCATCCGCGAACACCAGAACCTTGAGTCGCCGGGGGGCCTGCTGCCGGGCTGCTGTTCAGCGTGAATATCTTTTCCAGTTCGCCGATCCGGATCGGCGTCAATCCCCGCAAGGTCTATTGCATCGACCACGCGCTGGCAGTCCCGGTCAGCTCCGGCATCCTCATCAACCGCGACAGCCTGCTGGAGAATCTGGTGTTCACCGCGCTTTGCCGGGTGACGCCGGAGATCTTCTACTACAAGACCAAAACGGGCCGGGAGGTGGACCTTGTCGCGTTGTTGCCGTCAGTGCCGAGCCAAGAGGGAACTATTTTGCTGATCCAGGTCTGCGCCTCCGCGGCCGACCCCCGCGTCAAGCAGAGCGAAGTGCGTTCCCTCTCCGAAGCCATGGTCGAGCTGGCGGTAGCGGAGGGGATCATCGTCACCTGGCGCACCGATGAAACCATCCCCGTGGGATTTGGTACCATTCATGTGGTGCCGGTCTGGCGGTTTCTGCTGGATCTGCCGCAAAGATTATGCACGAGCTCATGCAGCTCGGACCACCCAGACAAACTGTCGCCAGTTGTGAATATCTGGTGTCGATTTGTCCGGAAGCATGGAATACCAGCCAGAAGACCGCACGATTGATAGGCATGGCTCGGACGTCCAGCTCCTGCTCTATTTCACTTCCCAGCGCACCCTCTTTCTTCCGCAGCCCCTGCCAGATGGTCCAGGCCATCAGGCCACCGAACACTGTCAGCAGCACCATGGCATCGAAACGGGTGATCCCTGGATACCAGCAGAGTTGCCATGCCGGTATCAGCAACAAATCATGCTCAACAGTGCGCGTGCCCTGCTCATCCCAACATAGTGAAGCGAACGTAGGGGCTCGCTATGTCCAGGTCTTGGCATATCGACAAGAACAACTACCTCGCTCTCAAGCCCTTTGAAATCCCCAATCTGTGCAAAGCCAATGGAATGACGATTTATGTTACGGGGTGAAGCATCGTCCAGAACGGAGATTGAGCCTCGCAAATTTCCGGAAAGAGAAGACGTCCAGGACTGTACAAATGTTAAAGGCGAAAGTACGACGATGTCTCCCGGGTTGAATCCCTCGGCATACATTAGGTCGTGTAGCTCTTTCTCCAGGGCTTGGATAGCGCTGTCTGCGTCCGCGACACAAACTTCACGTACCGCAGGTCCATCACCAACTCCTGAGTTACCCACATCAGCGTCCAGATCACCTTGTATCCGTTGCAGAATCGACAGTGAATTCCGGCAATTCGTCTTCAGTGGTATTCGTGCCGGGCAAATACTTTCCAGATACTCATAGGCATCGGGCACATAGGAGCCGCACAGGCCGGATTGATTGTTGGCATCGTGAAAAAAACACCAACGGCCTTCGCTTATGCCACCATGTAAACAGCTATCCAGATGGGCCAGCGCATCCATGTTCAATATGTCCTGACCTTCATCGACGATCAATGCATCGAATCTTTCAATACCTGCACGTTTAGCAGCGACATGAAGAGACTCAGCCAGGCTGACGATCAGCCCTGGCACTGCGTTCCGTTCTAGAAAACGCTTTAGCCAAGGTGAATGGCAAGGAGCTATGGTCAATAGTTGTGTATGAGAAAATTAGGCGGCGACCCGTTTTTCTTCCAAACCATCGACGAATTTTACTCCGTTAATCACTTCAGCCAATCTTTCCGGATGATACAAGCGAATCCATCT